>VTLG01011041.1_pt1 | contig 42940 bp, 71 predicted proteins | sample 4694571 | NCBI WGS metagenome assembly VTLG01 (sample SAMN12604809, study PRJNA352737) | marine metagenome | biome: ENVO:00000447; feature: ENVO:00000209|ENVO:00000569|ENVO:01000036; material: ENVO:00002151; isolation source: viral sequences binned using virsorter ...
CGCCCTCCACACCATTTGCAATCATTCCTGTTATCGTATATTCTACGTCATTTATCAGCGTCGTCCATCCTTCATCCATTTCTTTCACCTTTATTGTATTGCGCTCTGAAAAACAAAATCCCTGTTTCCAAAGTCAATTAGTAATTTACGTCCCTGTCCTTCCTTTGAGAAGTCAAAGAAGGAAAGACCAACGGAGCCACCAACGGTACTCATCAATTGCTCTAACCCACCCTCAAAGGTAGCGTCAAAAGAAGAGTACTTTCTAAATTGTCCTTCACAGGCCAAGTCACTCTTAGTCCTACCCTTTAGGCTCTTGCCTACCTCAACCTGTAGAGTTTCCTTGTCTCCATCAACGTGAAAAGTATAACGGTTAATCTTCTGACCGTTCATTGAATCACAGCGCAGAGCCTCAAACAATTGCGTGGCACTCACCGAAAAGGTGTGGGTCGCCTTCTTCATAGTCCCATTCTTCATCTCATAATACCAAGCACCGCCTCCACCCTGTCTCTTTAGCGAAGAAGCGACTTTAACGGACTGACTCTCCCAATCAGCAAGTGTCTTGGGGGAATGTGGGTAAGCCAAAGCCTCACCAGAAGACGCAAGTGTTGTCTGTTTGTTAGAAGACTTTACCCGTAATTTATCTGCTTGGTGTGAGTCAAGACTAAGGTCTGTGCCGTGGTATTTCAATACACCCAATAAGGTATTAATGTCACTCACGAAGTATGTACCATACACACCGTTCTCACCAACAGCCTCACAGGAGAATCTGCTGACAGAGGAAACACCGTCCTTCACAAGAGAAGTCACGCTCATTCTTCCGTCACTAAGACGTAGAATGCAAGAATGTACTTGGTCTTGGGGCTTGCCCCCAATATTCTGTGGCCTCTTGACTCTATTCAAGAGAATTTCTAGGCTATCACGCTTCACCAGTGCCATTTGCTTCACTCTCTGTCTCCACTATGAAAGGCATACCTAGCCACTCAACGGTACCATCTTTAACCGTTAAAACAGTGTGGGTTGTTCCGACATATTCCATCTTGTCGCCCTTCATCTCTTCAATCGTTCCTCTGACACACCACTCATTCTCACCAAGCGACTTGTCGCCCTTCACACCAGCGGCCATGTCTGCCTTCTTCATGTAGCGAGAAAGGAATATCTGCTGAGAGAATCGGCGCATTGTACCCTTCTCCCAATCTGGTCTTTCACCTACGGTCATCAGAACCTTCTTGCCGGAGCCGTCATCCATGTACTGTTGTACGGCCTTCAAGTGGAAGGTGTTGTAAATCTTAGCCACAGGTAGAGCGTGTAGTCTGTCGAGAACATCACGGTTCATCTTGTTTCGCTCTCTCCACTCCTTCTGGTTGAAGGAATCATCCTCATTCTCAATGACTCCCTTAGCAAGAAGGGACTGGCGCATGGCAAACTCACACCACTTTAGGAAAGTGGAGCCACCATCAAATATAATCCCGCCCCATGCGTCGGGGTCAGCCTCAATATCTTCTGCAAGCAAATTAATGAACCACTTGGTCTTGTTCACAAGAGCGTGGTGGTTTACCGAGTTATCCTCATGGTAAATCGAATCGTCACCCTCATCAAGTAGAGGAATAACGGTTATGTTATCACAGTTGGGGTACACAAAGTCCACAGTAGAGCGAGCAGAGTTATCCACATCGAAAATAGCAATCTTCTTGTTGGCCTGTATCTCTGGTTCTAGGAATGAGAGAGCCAGCCCTGTCTTGCACGCGTTTTCATGTGCTACTAGAGCCATCCGGTGTGTCACCTTAGTCTGTCTATTAGTGTCAAGTAGGTTCCTGTAATACTCTCTGTTGTATAGAGTCTTAGGGGCATCATCTGCCTTGCCTGTCTTTGTCGTTGTGTTCGTTGTCTGGTTTCCCCAAGTCATATTCTCACCTAATCATTTCCGCATATAAACATTAGCGTGGTAGTGCCACCAAAGCGTCACTCAACAACACTAACTTCGCTATAGAAACAGCACTCTTGAGTGAGTTAATGACCACATCTAATGGGTCATACACATCTCCATCTTCAGTTTGCGTGGCAAATTCTAATGAGTTCATTCCCATGTTCTCTGCAATCAACCGAGAGGGAGTTTCCATCTGCGCGAGTATAGGCATTATTGGGAAGTCAAAACCTTCGTTGGACTTGTGTATATCATTTCTAACCTTAATCGTTGCATCCCACAGAGCAAGACCGCCACCCGTCACTATGCCGTTCTTCATCGCCGCCTTCGTGGCATTTACTGCGTCGTCAATGCGCTCTCTTGTCTCTAGTATCTCTAGGTCTGTGAAGCCACCGACCTTTATGGTGGCTACTCCGCTTTGGAGTCTAGCAATTCTGCGCTCAAAGGTTTTCTTGTCCCAATCATGCTCTGCCTTGGACATAGCCATGAACAAATCATCTAGTCGCTTTTCCACTAATAGGTTAGGTTTCTCGTTACCATCTACTATCACGCTATGGTCTTTTTTAATCTCTATAGAAGCAATCCGCCCAAGGTGCCCTAAGTCCATATCATCTTCAATACTATGCGGGGGTTTTAGTGGTGAGAATATTGACCCACCCACTACTGCGTGAATGTCCTCCATCCACTGTCTCTGTACGTCACCCATGCCGGGAGTCTTGAGAATAGTAGCATTGACCTTACCCTGTACCACGTTAAGTAGTAGGTTAGGTAAAACTTGAGGGTTAAAATCATCAGCAATAATCACTAGCGGTCTTTCTTCGTCCACGCACAATTGAAGTGCTGGGAGAAGACTATCGAAACTTTTTATCTTACCTGCTACTAGGAGGCAAAGAGCATCTTTCATCTGAGTAGGGAAGTGTGGACTAATCGCGCCAGCATGGACTTCAAGTCCGCCCTCTATTTCATAGGTAGTCTCTGGGCCTGTACCAGCCTCAATGGCTACTGCTCCGTGTTCTCCTATCTCACTGAGAACCTTACTAATCAGAGTACCTAACTCCTCATCATTATTAGAGGCTATAGTAGCCACCGACCACAATTCTGCCTCGGTTGCATCTCTTGCTTCTTTCCGTAGGTGCCAGCAAATCTCCGTTAAATAATACTCTAAATCTTTTTTCAATTGCACTGGGTCGTAGCCATTTTCAATAGCATCAAAGCCAGCATCACAAATAGCCTTAGCCAAAACGGTAGCAGTAGTAGTACCATCACCGGACTTACTCTGAGCCTGTTCTGCGACTTGTCGAATCAAGTCAATACCCATCTGAACGTAAGGGTCTGGGTCATTCACAGCCTTAGCAATAGAAACTCCATCATTGTAAACAAGAGGAAAACCTTCCTCCCTCTCAATGACTACGGTTCTAGCCCCCGGCCCTAGCGTGCCTCTGACAGCGCACTCAACCTTCTCTACGCCCCGCATTAGTTTAGTGCGCGCATCATCTCCATTTAGTGTTGTCTCAGTAAGCCAGTAACTCATCATTCCACCGCCAAAATATCATTGTAATTTACTACTATCAAATCTTTGAGAGAGGAATCAATAATCTTATTCATGTCGAATATTACTTTATCCCCTATTTTCAAACGAATTGGTACAGTGTCACCAATGGACAACACTTCATACTTCGTGTCTAATATTATACCTCCCTCTGAGGGTTGGTATGTCTTCAACAGAACGTAATCGCCCAGAGCAATTGTCATCAGTCCCACCCGTCACCATCTAGCGTGGCTTGGGTGCTAGGAGCAAGTGCTTCGACCTCATCGAAGACCCACCATCCGTTTACGCTGAGTCTCTGCTCGTCGGTGTCGCGTGTTCTCCAAGTCTGACCGACTAGGAGAATCTTGCTACCAACAGCGAAGTCTACATCTTCATTCACCCAGACTTCAACGACTGGTGCCGTTGAAGCAACATCTAGGTCAGCGCAGACTAGGGTGTACGCTCCGTTGTCGCGTGGGTCAATGTGAATGACCTCTGCAACCACAGCCAATTGCCTGTCCCACCAGCCTTCTTTGCCGTTAAACTCATCGTAGTACGAGCGCAGGTTCTCTAGGCTTGGGAGTATGTTCTCAGAGCCTAGCAAGTCCTCTATCAGACCGCCGCCTCCGCCAAGCACAGGTGGCTTGTCGAAAATGTTAGCGACCTCTGGGTCTGCTGTGTAGTCTAGCATATCGTTCTTCAAGTAGCCCTTGGTTCCATCCCTACCCATTCTCACAGCCATAATGCCCGGAGTAAAGGTGGGGAATTGAGTGTCCGCACCCTTCATCTGTGCTGTTACGGTAATCAGAGAAGGCTCATCGTTAGAACCTGCTACGCGTCCCAAGAAGAGGGACTTCCTCTCCCTCTCGTCCTGTGGGCGAGCGGTTCCGTACTTGAAATTCCTGTCACCAGACGGGAAGGTGGCGTTGTTTTTGTCCCACACGCAGTAGAAGTGCGTGGTTCCATCTAGCATCATGGTGTGTCGTGGCAATTCAGTCACGGTGTCAGTCTCGGTGCCGAAGTATTTCTCAGCGGCATAGCGAGTGTAAGTACCATCTTCCTCATGCGTGAAGAGAACCACATCACCCCTGTCTACGAAAGTCTGTCTGACTTCCTCAGTAGCGTTCATCAATTGACCCTTCATCTTGTTGTAAAGAATCTTACCCCACTCCTTGGGTCGTGGTACGCTTATGAACATACCCTCAATCTTGCTCGCACCAGAGCGAGAAAGCCTCATGTTATCATTCCTAATCTTGGAGCCAGCAACCTTGAGAGCCAGTGCGTAAGCATCTGTCTCTGACTTGCCAGCGTTAGTCCATGCGGCACCCTGCTCTGCTAGTACCGCATCGGTCTTAGCCTTGAGGGCATCCACAGTCACGTTCAGTGTATTTGCTGTCCTTTCAATTATCTTGTCGTCTATCATTCAGTTCACCTTTGGTTGTATTTCTGCTCTATTCATTTCCGCATATAAATATTATCCATTTACACACATTCTCACAAAGTTAGCGAGTATAATGGTAGGCTCTACGCCCATAATGTAATCCCTCTCAGCAGTACAAGACGCGTCTATCACCACTAACTTAGAGGAAGCCTGTGCGTTGCTTTGCATAGCGTAACGAAAAATAGACCTTATTATTCTTCGTGGTTGGTCTTGTCCTTTGAACAGAGCGTGTGCGCTCTCAAAATCCTTGTCACGGAAGCACAGGGTTAGGAAATCTTGTGACGCGAAGCCTTCATCAAACAGAGAGTGTAGGAACGGCATTCGCTTGTCTTCGGGAAGAGTGTGGTAGGCTTGAAGCGCATTAATAGAGGCGCGCAAGTCTCCTTCGTGCGCCCGTACAATCATAGACAATCGCTCGTCACAAATAACCACACCTTCTTTACCCACTATCTTTAGGAGTCTTAACTTCATATTGTCTGCGCTTATGGGAGCAAACTCCACAGTAAGACAGCGTGACTTAATCCATTCGGTAATCTTGGAGTAATCATTACAGGTTAGAATGAAAATACCATGTGCGTTCTCAATCACACCTTTCAATGCCGACTGTGCGGCGGGGGTCAATTGGTCTGCTTCATCTAGTAGGAATATTTGCTTATGGTTTCCTGTTCTTGACATGGGAAGTAATTCTTCCTCCACAAAATCAATGCCCCTAGTCTTCTTGCTACTTGCATTGAAAACATGAATAGGCCGACCCAATGTATCAGCCATAGCGTGAGCCATACTTGTCTTGCCCGTTCCGGGTTTGGCACTATGGAATATCATATGACAAGGGTCGTGTGTTTGCCATGTGGACATAACAGCCTTGGCTTTGTCCTGTCCGACAATCTCATCCAGAGAGGGTCGGTGTTTTACTGCCCAGACTGTACTCATGCTAGGTAACTCCTTAGTGTCAGTATAGTTTTAACTTCTATAATAGGTGCTGGCTTCTCACTATGTGTTCTACCTTCGGGGAAGCACTTGGCGCAAAAGGGAAGGGTTCTCATATACTCATCATCAACGTAACGGTAGTCTGTGTCGTCACCACACTTGGTTTCCCATGTACTGTAACGCGCGTGTATTAGGTGTGGTAGTGGCCTCATTCAAAAGCCTCCGTTAGCCACCATAGTACAAGTATTAACAAAACTACCCACGCTCCTGTCATTTCTTTTCCTCATAATCTGCATGGTTCTTGGGTAGCCTGTGAAGTCTGCGGTCTACCAAATTCTGTATCAGTTTAGACGCTGACTCCGCTCCCCTGTTAAACCGTTCCTCTGCTACGGTATCACCAGTGGGTACCATCTGTTCCTTTAGTCTAGTAAGGTCAATCTCATCCAGTATCAAATTGAATATCTCATACTCAACGTGGGGCACTGTCTTCGCTCTCATATACTGTACTAACCATTTCCGCATATAAATCTAGCGGAATGCCCACGCAAGCACTACTCTTCAATCGTCATCTCAAGGAGGCGTGCGTTTAATAGTCGGTAAAGATGGCCCAATTCATTCTTGTTGTCGAATGGGTTAGTCAAGTCGCCCTCCAAAGCCATGAGAATACCCATCATCATACCACTAATGAAGCGAGCGTCCCACTGGTTGGCGGAGCCTAGCATCCTGTAAATCTCTTCGTCCTCCTCATTACCGTGAAGGTTCTCATCGAAATCAATATCAGAAATAAATCTCAGAGCGTTCTTAGCAAACTGACTGTGCATAATATTTTCATCGGTAAGAATGTCTGCCAATACTGGGTCGGTTCCTAGTAAAAGGCTCTTGGAAATCATAGAAAGCAACAACCTGTCTGTGTCCATCGGTATGTTATAGGCACACTCACTAATTAATATTCACTTCGGCATATCAACCTGTCGCACACAGTGTAAACATACATCACTATCGGGAGGAAACACTCTAATCCTACCACATTTGCACTTCTGGGCTTCCTTCTTCTGTTTTGGGGTCATCACTGTAAGTGAGCGAGTGTAAATTATGTCCTCTGGTGACTGAATTAACTCCCTATTAATGTCATAAATTAGGTGCATGGCTTGGTTGCCGATGGCATTTTCTACTGGTGTACTCCCCGTCGAAATAACTTGAGGATTTTTAGCCATTAAAGCGGCGAGACTATGCGGGGAAGGTACAGTCCTCACTGATTTTGTCTTCGCTAACAGGCTCGCCATGCCCTCTTTCGTCATTTCACCATGCTTGTATAATAGGTCTACAATTATTCTCCTAATCCGTCTATTGTTCGCACTCATGCACTCCGAATGTCTTATCAATGTAGTTAAAAGGTTTCAAGTATCATACGACTGGTACATAGCCATTGTGACGAAGGAATCATCCCCTTCTTCCTCTCCCATAGGGTTCAATCCTGTCCCATCACTAACAATTCCAGCCCACAAGAAACCAAGAAAGAGAGGAAGTATAACCAGTAAAATAAACAAGATACAACAAAATTGTGTACTACTTACAGCCATGTGTTCACCTTCTCTACAGTTTTCTTCATTCCCTTGGGTAACTTGTCCGCAGTACGTCGAATTTCATTAGCCACTAAAGCATCATTGTCTAGTATTATTCGCCAATGCTCATCGTTCTGACGGAAGGGGGCGGGTGCTTCTTCGACCGCCTTTGTTTTCTTGGGCCATACAGTTTTCTTCTTGTCTGGTTCTACTCCGTAAGAAAAAATAGCCGTAATAAATTCATCATCTATTTCCATATTATTCACAGCAATCCTACGCCACAAATTAATATCATCCCTATTTACTCTGAGAAATGCCAGCGCATAAGGAATTGGTAGCCCCTGTATCTGATGCCACACTCTCTTGCGGTCGGGCCAAGACAGCATAGCGACAACAGAATTGAGAAGGGTCTTATCGCTGGGGTTCTTCAATGAGTCGTCAATAATAACGTGGTCTTTCATTTCCTTTATCTTAGGAGCCTTGTCAATGCACACGACCAACCTGTTCTCAATGTAGGGCAACCATTTCTTTACCTCAGACTCATTGAATCGGTCAGTCCTCAATATGTAAGTAGTATCTTTACCACTTAAAGAGGTGTCTATCCTACCCACCATGAGAACGTAATCGCCCACCATAAATGGTGTGTCGTCCTTAGTAAAAATTACCACACCCATACACACCACCAGAAAATTTTTTGCTACAAGTTTTGTTTAGTTACTATATTTAACGTAAAGATAATCGCACAGCCTACGGTACTGTGAATCTGTCAGACTCCACGCCTCACGCACAGCCGTAGCGGTTAGGGAATACCCTGCTACGCTCCACGAAATTCCTTTAGCCGTTATTTCTGCGACTAATCCATCTTCTTCCATAGCGGTCAGAAGTTTAGGAAACTCTTCTGCATAAATTGGTCGTGCAAAGAGTGATTTGTGGGACTTACTACGCCACCTTTTTGTCATTTTTCCTTGCCCCCTCCGGCCACGCACAGTTCAGTGTCCAATACACACTGTATTCATTCCTAGAACCCTCTGGGTTTTTCTTCCACAGTATTCCCCGTTCCAGAGTCTCAAAGAAATGTCGTGCATCCAATTCACTAGAAAAAAATCTAGGCGTTATTCTAGCGACCTCCCAGCAATCATGTTGCTCTAACCACCTGCCATTAGCAATCATACCTGTCACTTTGTACTTAGCATTCATTCTATTACCTCAAATTCTACGTCTACGGTCTTAGGTGCCTTCAAAGAAGCCATCTGTAATTCTATCTGGTCTAATAGGTGCGGGTCATTCCTAAGAACGTCTACAAGAATCTGACTCATGTTATTCATGTGCGCCTGTGCGAGAAGCAATTGGGAATCTACACCAATCTCCTTCTTCAATTGACCCACCAATTTCAGACTAGCGTTGGCCTGTCCTATGAGTCTCGTTGCGTCCGCGACAAACTCAGAAGTAATACCACCAACCTGCTCCTTCCTCTCTTCTAACTCATCCAAGTAGTTACGAATCCGAATCACAATATCCTCTGCGGAATCAAGAGTGTTAATAGTCTGCTCCCTAGCCTCTTCTATGTGGTTCGCTTCCTCTGGGTCAAATTCAACGTGGCTCTCCATGTGACGCATGACAGTACCCTCCGGCCAATTATGTTTAGTCTCTAAATAATCGGGAGAAATCTCTTCATTCATAATGCCAATCTCGTACTCCTTTCTCTTCTTATGGTCGCACATGGGACAGCCACCATCGAGTACCCAACGAAGAACCTCAACGACAAACATATCGTTTTCGTTAGCGAGCCTCTGCTCAATCTCTAACCTACTCTTCAAAAACATCACCTTTGTTATTCGTGGTTCCCAATAGGTATGTATTCTTGTTACGCAAGTACCACCTGCCCTTCCTACCGTTTGGGGGTCTATCATTACCAAAGTCTGGGTGTGCCTTGAGGCTGTTTGCTACGGCGTTTGCTCCCCTACCCTTGTTTCTCAGAGACTTACCATTCTTTAGTTTTGCACCGTCCAGAATGTATTGAATGTCCTGTGGGTTATTGGGAAGGCCATTTATCACATACGCATCCATCTTTTTCAAGAAACGTGCTACTGCTCTCAATTGGTGTATGTTTCTAGCCTTCATCTTACTGCCCGGTATTACATGGGTGCGCCTTTCCTTGGCCCTTACCGGACTACTACTATTCTGTGCATTAGGGCGTGCCATGTTACCACATCTTCACTCCGGCATATAAATTACTCGCCTATCCAGAAGTATAGACGACCCCATTGGGAAGCCTCCCAACCGACCACATCTTTTTTAGTCGTTAAGAAACGTGCTAACTGGTTTGGCATGGGACAAATGGGAGAGGCGCATAACCTCTTCTTTGCCTTGCCATCGTTACCAATCATTTTAGTCTCAGAAATAATTTCCTTAACGCTAACGCCACGCCCCGTACTTTCCTTTAGGTAACGTTGTACAGCGGGCCACCAAGCCTTCTCACCTTTTTTACTCACTATTTATTCCCTCCAACGGCCCAATACGGCAGAGTAATCCTTTCCGCCCTCGTCGGTTTGTCTCCGGTTCATACTCTCTGTACCAAGACTGTCCCTCTAGGTTCTCAATTACCCAACGCTTCGCGCTTTGGTAATCTCCCTGTGTTATCATGCGGGAAATCTCCTTGAGTAACTGTGACTTCGGTAGGTCTTGCATCCAGAAGGTGGAGCGAATCAATTCTAGGTCTGCATCCATAACTCTACGCCTCTGCTCTAGTGACTGTGCAAGTATAGTCTCTAAAGTTTCATCGAGTGTAATGAGAAGAGGCATCCCCCCTCTCCATGTGGGTTGCATCATGTGGTACCCAATAGCAAGACGGCGGAATAAATCAGCCTCAAAAGAACGTACATCTGGTCTGTTAATCCACTCCCCTATGTCGTCATCGAATATCACACCAGAGGGGGGGTTGCTAACCGCTTCGTTCATCCTGTTGCGTAGCCAGTGTTTTATCTCAATTGCTTTAGTCGCTAATTCTGTACGAGTTTCCACACTCATGTTAGACTGTAAGTGCTGTGCTTGTTTGTATAACAATTCTTTTTGTGGTGTCATCTCAATATCAATAATGAAGAATCTCCTATCAAGACCGGAATCTAATTCAAATCGTGCGGGTTGCGTACCAGCCCATACTGTATAGCGCGTAGTATAGGAAACCCAACCGGCCCTTAGTGCCTTCTGCACTCTCCCATTGTCTAGGGAAGTAAGCAATTGGTTCTTCATGTCCATGCTGTGGTCTTTCTTGGAGGCATCTGACATTGAGGAAAATTCCTCAAAGCCAAGAAAGCCACCGCACATTTCTCTCGCTAGTGGCCGTCCCATTATCTCACCCTCTTCGTCCACGCTACCAAACATACCAGCCTCAGTCACAGAGTTTGGCCCCATCATGGTGCGGTAGCCCTGTCCCAAGTCAGCATTTTGGTTGTGTAGTAGTCCCGTCCCGTCAGCAAGGAACATGAGAATCATCACTGACTTACCGCTACCCTTCGGGCCTCTCAGCATCAAGTGTATGCGTGTGTCTGGTAACTGGGACATGGGTGTGTAAATAGGGTTTTGTGCGTGTCGTAGCGGACAGTTAGGAATCGTGAAATCATTCTCTTCATCCACCAGCGGGCTGTCGGGGTCAAAGTCACACCTACTGCATTTATTGACAGTATTAAACAGGTGGCCCCCCACACTACACAAGAAAATAGGAATCTTGTCGGCCACATCAACGTAGTGGTTCCGCTCTGCGAAATCTAGTACCTCATTGAAAATATTCATAGCCCTTCAAACCCCTCTTCGCCGAAATCGAAATGGCTCTCGTCTTCTAAATCTATACTGACAAAAGAATTATTATTCAATGTATTTAGTTTAACGGTTAAGTTCGTGAGAGAATCTTCATCGTAATCTAAACCATAGTTAGTAGAGAAGTGGTTCAAGAGAGTGTCGGCTGTATCTGAGTCAAGCATGGTTTGTGAGGCTGGCCCCATGAGAATTTCAGAACACATCGGGGCGTTGGTACAGAAAGACCCGAAAACATCACACCATATCCACACGTTGGGTGCTATAACATAATCCAAGGCGGCTTGTTCCATCTCTAAGTCGCCGTAATACTTCGTGACCTCATCAGCAAACTCAAGGAAATTGTACTTAACAACGTGCCCATGTTCTATCTTAGCGTACTCTCTAAATTCTGGGTGGAAGTTGAACACATTGGTCGTCATATAGGTCAGCCTGTTCACCCCGTACTGGTTCAACATCAACACTATGTCTCTCACAATCGGGTATGTGTAGAGCCACACGTTGGGGTTCGCCTGTTCCTGTGTAGAAATGTTTACTGGGTAAACTCTAGGCACTCTGAGAATGAATACTCTCTTGTCGTCACGCGTGCGCGTTTCATACAAGCGGTACTCCGGCCAGTATGGTTCGGGAATGTAATTTAGTGCTGGGTTTGTTTGGAGTTTGGAATAAATCTTAGCAATCGGTTCGTTGTCACCACATAAACCAGCCCCAGCCAAAGCAGTAGCATATCCGTGTTCCTCCATGTGGTACACTATCAAGTGGGTGGGTTCCTTTTCTGGTATGGTGTCCGACCATATCATGTCAGCATCCATTCTCTGTTCAATCTGCATTTTGTATAGCCTCCATCTGCTTCTCGTATTCCTCTTCCGCAAACTTGGGGAGAGTCGAACGCTTTTGTATGCTATGCGTGTAGCCCACCATCTTGCTAACCACTTCGTCTATAGGTCGCACATCGTAAATGAATAGCGTTCTTCTACTACCCATGAAACTCTTCACTCTCTCCTCTCCTACTTTCTTGAACCATCGGGCCGTTCTGAGAATCTGTGCTGTCTGGTGCATACTCCATGTCTCTTGACTTTTTCTTCCTCTGGGCGCACCCGTATAGAATACTTCTCTACTATTCAGAGCCTCCATTATTTGGTCTGTATTCAACGGCCCCCTCTCTAGCAAGAGAGGATAAGCCTTCTCTATGAATCGTCTACTTCCGCTACCTCTAGGCATAACTATCCCTTATTCCTCTCCGCATATAATAATTTTGTAATCACGACGCAAGCAAAATAATAAAAACGATGCACTGAAAGCAACCCCCTAATTCTTTTATTTCTTCATAGAGTTTTTAGAAGAGTACCTATTCTTAACTACCTTTGAATTAATTCAATAATTAACAAAAACGATGTACTGCAAGCAAGTTATTTTTTCGGGCTTACTCCGACTCAATGAAATAATTGAGGAAATTCTGGTATTGAATGGAATCCCATTCGTTGGGTGTCATACTTAGTGTCCACTTGTCCGCGAAATTTTTTCCGGGCAAGACACGAAATACTTTACCCGTTATTATTTCTATGGCCTTGTCAATCTGTGAGTAGAGTTTTTCGCTCTCTACAAATTCTAATTGCTTCGCCCAATGAACCACAGGCATGACTTGTACTCTGCCTCTCTCGCTGTCTAGGAATAATCTCATCTGCGTATTGCCCTGCACTAGACTACTGTGGTTCGGCCCTCGCTTCGTTGTATCGTAAGGCGTGCCACATACTAGAATTATTTCTAGCGTGTACTGTCCCGCGTGAAGTAGTCCCTGCTGGGACGGAATCTTATACCTTACCACAGCCTTTTTTCTATTCCTGTGCGCCTTTGGAAGCACTTCCATAAAACACTCTCGGTGGTGTGCTTTACTCAAGTTTACTTTACTCATTATGTATTCTTCGACTTCTTGAAAACCCAAATCCTCTGCGTTAATCCCAGTCCTTCTTTCTACCCCCACCACTACATATTTTAACGCGCTAGTGTTGTCCTTACTTCTGCTGTGTTGAAAATACACGCCAATAGTTTCACCGTTATAATCATGGAAGAAATCTTCCAACATTTGGTGAAGAGAAAACTCGTCAAGGAGTCTTAGAAAATCAAAATACGTTATCTCTGGGTCGAAAGACCTTATCAAATCCCAGACTACCTTTCTGTCTGTTATGTATAACTGCCTTCTGTTTCCATACGTTGGCTTCCTTACTTGTAAGTGAACATAGGGTTGCTTCTTATAATTGTAATAGTAACTACCATCCTCTGCGTAATCCCTCTCGGCACGAAATGCTATGGCTTCTTTAATCACTAAATCTTGTACTTCAATCTCCACATAGCGTGGCGTTCCTTTTAGTGGGAATGGCTTGCCGTCATCATCGAGCAGTTTTTGCTCCGCCGTCATCGGCGTGGCCTCCTCTTGCTCTCAATCCAGACCTTGTACTCTTCGTGACTCTCCATCTGAAACACCTTGCGGGGGTTAGCGTTGCTCTCGTAACGCCTCTGCATCTCTGCCTTCACCCCCTTGGCACCCCTCAACATCTGTGAAACAGAATTGGCTGTGAGCCTAACCCTAGTCAGTCTTCTGCGACTCCCATGACTGTCATGTAGTCTCTCAGAAATTTGTTTAGCCGTTAAAGGTTCGGTACTTTCCTCTAGTATTTTTCCTACTTGAATCCTGTGGTTCAAGTGCTTCGCTCCGCGTGCTTTGCCCATAGATTACCCACTCCTTACGCTCTTATAACACTTTTCGTGACCCAAAATTTTTCGCCCCAAATTATTCATTTTCTCTATATTTAGACTTGTCGAGAATGTTAATAGTATTTCTTGAATAGTCTATCAGACCCCAATCGTAGTCTATTATCTTTTGAATGTAAACTACTGCGTCCATCAATTCTTCTTGAAGGTGGGTAAGCCATTGTCTCCCCGTTAAATCGTCCCTTTCCATTGTCGTGCCATATTTTCTCTTTCCCAATTCTGCACGCGCCTGTATCTTAGCACATACTTTATCCTCTATACTACTCACAGTCACAACCTCCGTGTCTCGCATCAACGTAGGTCTTTTTCCAGCAGACCTCACACCAAGTGTGAATGCTAGTCCTCATCTTCGTCCACCTTTTGCGCGTATGGACTAAACTGTAGCATTAGGTCGTTCACGGTTATCTCATCCCACTCTACAACAGTGAAAATCGTGCCTGACCTCATGTGTACCTCTAGCGTCCCTATTCCGGCCCCAGCATTGGCCTCTGTCTGTACTATACCCGTTATATCTCTTCGGTCAATCCATGCTATGCCTGAGACTGTCCTTAGAGGCATCGTCCAATAATCCTTCTTCAATTCCATCTTATTCTTCCTCCTGTATTTCTGTAGCAAATTCCTGTATGAAATGCACTGTTTCCGCTGTAACTTGCGCTCCACTATTAAGTTCCTTGCTGACAGAAGCCTCCCCTAGTGTAACTGGTAATTGCTTACTACTAAAGAATTTAAAGGTGTGTGCAGTATCACCCCTGCCTTCCACTTCAACAGAAGTGACCCAAAAGCCTCGGTCTGCGCCGTCTTGACTAAACCTCTTCTGGGTTATTCTAATCCCTTCTATCTTGTGTACTGTTGTCGTTACGCCGCTCATTCTTCTTCATCTCCTAGTGGTGGGTCAAGTAGTAATTCAGCCGTGTTTTCCTCAGTGTAAATAATGCCTATTACTTTTGAGTCTGTCATGCCTTCTATTCTGTCTATAGCAAAACGAAGGTCTGGTAGTCTAACGTAGTACCCGCACCCTCTTGCTGAGTCTGCCGTGTTATTCTCAGACATATCAATAAAAACTCTTGGCTCCATTATTCTTCCTCCTGTGGGAGTGAAACGTATAGGTCACTTGCTATATTGCGGGCATCTATGCGTCCCAACACAAACCCAAGTGCTTCAATCCAACCTTGACAATTCTCTCGGTGAACCGAACCCGGACTCATTGAATCTAACCATTCTCTATTTTCATTCAGTGCATTCACTATTTCTTCTCTCAGTATTTTCATTATTCTTCCTCCTGTATCTTGACATAGCCGCCTAAGTCCATCTCGTTAGCGGACTTCTTGAGAGCGTACTTGCCCTCTTCTTCCACATAGTCTGCTCCGACCCAGCCGAACCTTTCGTGCAGGTATTCGTCTACGTCCTTCTTTAGTGGTACCCAGACCACGCCTCCTTCAATTTTTATCTTCCTGTATATTCGCTCCATCTCTGTCACTCCTAACCTGTCCTATTGTTGCATCTATTTAAAGTTTCTTTTTCGACCACGCAAGCATTACTCGTACACAGCGGGGTCAAACGGGGGCCACGCAGTTTCGTCCGCATTTTCTGGGTGGTCGTATATGTCCCAAGTCGCCTCCATAATATCACGGCTAAATTTCATAGACAACCAGTCGTTTATCACATAATTCAGAAACATTGGGCCTTGCTGTTCTGCATAGTACAAATCCCACAAAAGCCTACCCACAGCCTCACCTAAGTCCTCAACGGCTCCGCTCAGTGTCTCTATCGCTTCTTCCATCTCTTTTATTTCATCCATAATACATCGCTCCTAGTGCCATTACCATTACCGAAGTCATACATAACAAAAATACTTTAATCATTGTTTTTGTGTTGTTACTCATTCTTCTTCCATCTCTTTTTCTAGTAAGTCCTGTGTCGAATTGTATAATGCTTCTACCCTGTCTTTGTCGAATTCTTTTTGTAGTCTGTCTAAACTAATACGACTTAATTCTTGCATCATTTCTCTGCCTTCCTGTCTCTGTCGAATTACTCTCTTGAATCTGTAGAGGCTATCAACAATGTCTGCAATCATCCAGTTTGCATACGGAGTCTCAAAGTCCTCATGTATCTCGCCACCCTCAAAGACGGCCAAGCACTCGTCAATCAAATCTCTTACTTCCAATTCTTCTCTTCTGTCTTTCTCCATTATATCACCCCAAATACTTTACTCGCTATTAACATAGCAAGAATCAAATTTCCGACACCCAAAATGGTGCGCCAAAAAGCCATGACCCCCATGTGGTCTAAGTACCATTTCTCACTCATCCCACTCAATCTCCGCTACTCTGTCGTCTGCGTACATTATCATAATCCCCATTGTACCGCAATCGCTACAGACTACTTCTAATACCGTTGAATCTGTCCTTAACTCGTACAAATCCTCTATGACATAATCTTCATGCTCGCACTTTACTTCTTTGTCTAATTCTGGTTGAGGCAAATCAACCATGTGGTTTCCTTGTTTCATTCTTCTTCATCTCCGGTGTGTTTGTATTTCATCCTATGTACCAATGCCCAATAAAGTTTGGCATTCATTCTAAACCTTCCAATGCCTCTTTCACTAGCCTCTTATGGTTCTCTCTCATCACTGTGACCTTTGCTTTCCATAGGTTGTAAAGGGTCGAAGCCTCTTCTGACAAAACCGCTATGTCAGAGAAGGAAGGAATATGCGAAGCCTTGACGACGTTCTTGTTATATCCCTCTTTCCCGTCCTCTCCTAGCCACTTTTGGGCTTGCTGGACATCGCCTAGAGTAATCCCCAAGTCATCTATCAAGCCGTAAATGTAAATCATTTTACTGTTTAAACTCTCCACATAGTCAAGGTCTTTTCGGCACTGTTCTGCCTCTTTTCCTAATTCAGTCCAGCCACCATAGTAACTCCCACTGTCATTCTTTTTGTTCAGTAGCGACTCCAAAGAGCCGTGGGTGAATCGAAGCATACCGTCAAGAACGAAGTGGCGCGCAGTTATCGTTGGCATCTCATCATGCCTCTTGAATTCTGCGTTTACCTCTCGTATTATCTCCTTGAGTTTGGTAACTTTATTGGTTATTTTATTCACGTTCTGCCACTGTAACTGAGTATTCTTGGCACCGTTTGCCTTGTCCTCCCACTCTTCTCCATAGTCGTCCCAAAGAGCGCGCCACCCTGCCGTGCGTAGAGCAAAGGCATTCCTTCTAGCGTTCTCTGACGCGGTAGAATGGGTAGTGGGGTTTAGTGCCCCCACCACTCTCATTGAGTCCGTGTAAGAGTCCCACTGGTTGTTGTGAGTAATTATCTTCCTACCAGTCTGGGTGTTGTGGGCAACACCAGCGAAGCACTTAACGTGTAGCACTATGTCTTGCCAATTCTCTCGGAACCACTCTTCTACTTTAGCCTTAGTAATAAAAACCATACCGTTGTCTCCGTGTGAAGAAAACACTGTGTTAGACTTAATGAATCTGTACCAAGAAGTGCTGGGCGAGAAAACCCTTCTCACATCTCTGCGACTGGTGCTAGTCCAGTCTTTTCTAGTGCCGAAGTTATCCTCATTGAAGGAGTATCTTTCCACTAGGTCTACTCGGTACTTCTCACTCGCTTCTTCGTTGTTTTTTGCCCAAGGGTTATCTTTCCAAGTCGGAGACACTAGGTTGTGGTACTTAGTAGCCACTAGGTAAATCTTCTTCACGTCGTCCTCATCGTTCCCTGACCCCCATTCAATCCAATCCGGCACTTCTTTACCGCTAGTAATATTTATGTGGCTCATTCTTCCTCATCTCCCCTGTAAAAACTATTGACGTAAGACTCATAGTCTGGGTACTCGTACTGCACTCTAATCGAAGACGCGGTGGACAAGGTGTTATCATTCTGCACCCATCCAGCCCCAGTCATCTCTGCATATCCGTTGTACTGTGTGAGGTCGCCAGTGTAAGTCACGCCGTCTATGACGACCACTATTCTCACGGCCCTCACACCGTTCTGCCCAGTGAATTTCTCGTATCGCACTATGTCTACGTCCCCGCCCAAAGGCCAAGCCTCGGCGGTTATCCTGTTCCAGTGCTGTCTGTCGCTTCGCATAAGAATAACGGTGAAAGCATTCTCATCATCATCTTTCTTTGCCGACCACACTGGGTTTCCGTAATCAGAAATCTCTTTACTGACTACAGTCACTATCTTGTCGTTATGTTTGTTCTGGTATTTACAGCCGACTATGAAGTCGGTTGGCTTCTTTGTTTCGCTCATATCTTGTCCTCTCCTTCGTTCTTATTAAGTGTGTCGTTTCGACCACGCAAGCATATCATTCGCTCATCTCCTGTATCGCTTGTAGTCTTTTTATAATGACAAAAGTATTGCACCCATCGCAACATCTCCCGTCTGCTAGTGGTCTTGCGTTGTGGCCGTGGCCCTCAATGTCGTAGCCACATATCACGCACTCGCCCCTCATAGGTTCCTCTCCCTGTATTCCCACCTGTCTTCATGTTGCTTGACAAGTCTTTTTAGTCCTAAAATAACTCCTCTCAATTTTTTTGTCTCGCGGTGTTCCTCGCTACAAATCTCCTTGAGGTTCGCATTCTTTTTCCGCAAGTCCGCTAACTCTTCGTTCGCTACTTTGAGAGCAATCTTGTAATCTTTTACTACGTTCTTGTACGCAGTTACTTCCGCTTCTTTACCGGCTAATATATCGTCGTAATCCTCACCCAACATTTCTAATGCCACCCCCCTTGTCATCTCCCTTGAATTGTCTGGTGAAGCATGGGTCGCAAAGGTACACCATCATCTTGTTCTTTAATTGCACTCCGCGCACAACCATGTCAGTCTTGTTACAGACAGGGCAATCGCCCACCTTGAACCATGCTGGGTACTTCTTCGGGTCGCCTCCTAAATCCATCTCAGTAGCCTCCGTAGTCTGGTATGTAGTTATCGTCTTGAGACTCTAGGTCGTCCATTACCATGTCCTCGTAGTCCTCTTCTTCCTCTTCGGAGAACATCTCGTAAATGTCCTCTTCGTCGTAAGCCTCGTCCTCCGCTAACTCTTCGTGAATCACGTTGTTGGGGTCTTCAACAGTCATGTGCTTCGGTAGAATACCCTGCTTTAGCCTCTCCTGTTGCGCCTCTTCTCTGCCCTCTTCCATCTTTTCCTTGAAATGCTTCTTAGCATGGTCGTTGGCAATCGTTCTTCTAAACGTCTTCTTTGCTTCTGGTTCGCTCATATCTTCCAATTCTCCTAACCCTATTTAAACTGAACGTTTCGACCACGCAAACACTCTGTGCGAGCGTGGGGGCAACCGCAAGAAGCCTCGCAGGGCTGGCCCCCACACCCGACTTTTGGGGTTAAAGACCTATGAACAGAGGTGGTCTTGTAACCCCGGAGGCACAAGTAGCCCCGCGAGTGTGGTGGTCGGAGCAGGGGTTCTACCCCCTGCCCCGTTTTACGTTCTTTACTGTCTCTTTTTCTGAGTCCTCCGTTGGTCTTGTGCTTACTGTCCGACTATCTGTAGAGCCGACTTGTAGGTCTTGAGTTTCATGCGCTGGCCGGGGCCGTAAATCGCGCTGTCTACTCTCTTCTCGTTCACCTTGCCGTCCTTGGTCGTGACCCACTCATGGTCTATGAAGTCCGTCACCACGTTCAGTGCTTGCCACAGGGTGTTGTTCATGTCGCCAATCTGGTTCTGCTCCTGTCCTTCAAGGTCTGCAAGGGTCTTGAGAATGTTCTTACCGCGAGTCGCTAGGCCGAATGGGTTCTCTACCTTGTCAATGAGGTCGTCATCTCTCTTGAGGCCAAGGTGCTGAATGTAAAACTCAGTCCTGTCTCCCATGTCCATTTCTACCGTCATCATCTTCTCGGCGTTCTCTGCCCAGTCCAATAGCATTGAATTGCTCATGTTAATGGCCTTAATAGCCTGTGCAATCATGTCCTCCATGCGCGAAGTGTGGCGAATCGAGAAAATCCCGTTCTCCTTCTGCTTCGCAGAGGCAATCATCATGGCTATCTGGTTGCCACAGTTTAGTCTGAGAGTTTCAGGAATAATCTTAATCGCTCCGCTCCCGTCGTGGCTGTTCATCAGGGTCATGTAGCCCTGAATTGGCTCGTTGCCGTTTATGACTACCTCATCGGGCAGGGCTAGGTTAAACATGGCGTTCGCGCCGTTGTTTGTCACGCTAACCTTGTTCCACTCTAGGAGTCCGCTTCCTGTCATCTCATGGGCCAAACCCGCTACTCTCTGGTGCTGGGCCACATGGTACGACTTGCCGACTATGCCAAGGCACTCGTTGGTGTCATCTCTGAAAACTCCCCTCTGCTTATGGGTCAGTTTCTCTCCTCTCTGGTCGAACAGAGGCTCTATGCGCGCGTTCCATGTCAGTCCCGCGTTTTTGCATACTTCCTCTGCCGTGTCTCCTACTGCGTCATCGCCGAAGGCAGACCATGCTTCTTGTCTTTCAATCACTTGTTCTGTTGTCATTTTTTTTCACTTCCTTTTTTGTGCTGGCTTTTTTTTCGCCGCTAAATTACTCCACTTCCTCGCCGCATATAAACTTGGTGGTCTGACCACGCAAGCACCCACAGCCCTTTTTATGAGAGGGGTGCCCAACAACCAAAACTCCGTTTGGCAGGTTGTCTGGGAATCCGCAGGTTTCACAAATCTTCATTTTATTCACCAACCTCAAGTCTCACCCTTCTTTCTTCTTCCTTTAGGGCGCATAGTAAATGCTCTATCTCGTAACTCGCGTTGCAGTTTATCGTGACCCACATATTTTCGGGAACGTGTTCTCTAGCAAACTCTAGGGCTTCGTGTGCTGTTCGCACCAATTTTATTGCCTGTTCCAAATGTAGAGTTTCTGGTATAATCCTTCTCATGCTGTCACCCCGCTGGTCGGCTTTAGAAACTGGGGGGCGACATTTTTTATGTGCCACAAAATGGTACCCGCTCTCTCTAGGTCGTCCTCATCGTAGCCCCAATCGGGGTTGTAATCGGGGTTCCTGTAGACTATGCAAGGTACTACATAATCCGTCAGTAACTCCACCAGAGCCTTCTTAGAGGTTATTTTCTCCATAATCTCCCGGTCAGTCCACATCTCCAAGTCCCCCCAATTCTTGAGGGCTATCGCTGTCTCTTCCAGCGTCCAGACCGTCACCGGCTGGCGCAGGGTAATCTTGTTCACGTTATCCACGCGCTCGCAAATCTCTCCGTGTCCGCCCACTCCCATTACTGCCACACCTTGTCCTCAATCTCTTGCATCATTTTCTCAACCGCTTCTATGCACTCGCCTATCTCCATCTCCGCGTGGTGCGAAAATGGAAGGTCGCGGGGCATATTCTGCTCTGCGTCCTGTATCGCGTCTAGGGCATCGTAAAGCGAATCCTTCGCCAATTCCAATTCCTCATATCGGGCATTCAATTCCTCTATTGCTTCTTGTGTTTTGCTCATATCCTCTCATTCTCGGTACTGCTTTTAAACCCTACGAAATGACCACACAAGCACTTTTTCCTCGCGTACACGCGTAACAGATAATACTAGGCCAAAAAACGACCACGCAAGCAAAAAACGCCTAGAAGGCTGTTTCTAGGCCGTTGAATTAAATATAGGTGGTAAGGTAGCCCAGAACGAGAAAGTCGCTTAAATCGCACTACAGAGCGATTAATATTTGTAGTTAAATTCTTATTAATTGTAGTGAAAAATTATTTGTAGAAAAATGGTGCCGAAAATAAATTAGGTGCAAAAATAAAACTGAGTGTGAAAATGAAACTCGGTGAGAAAATGTGACTAAGTGTAGCCAGCAACACCTAGTGTTAAATTAGCACTAAGAGTAATTTCTACATCGAAATTTGTAGTGAGTGAAAAATCACAAAATTTGTAGTCAGCGCACCGACAGAAATTTGTAGCGAGGCGCGGAGCGCGGAGCGCGGTTCACTACAAATTAAAATTAATCGTAAAAAAAAGGTTGCCCGGCCCCCCAGTCCTCCCGACTTGCGGGGCTGGGGGGTTGCGGGTCTTTTTTACTGGCACTCCGCGCACACGGCGCGCATGGTTGCGAGAGTGAGGTCTTCCTTATGTACCTTTGGGAATGAAGCGGCATCGCCGGTCTTTTTACAGCACACGCAGACAGCGGTGCAACCGCGCACGAACATCATTACTCCGGCGGTCGCGTGGAAATCAGCGTCATCATATTCTTTCACGACTATACTTTCTGTGCGAAGGTCGCGCAGAGCATTGAGTTTGAAGTGCCTGTGGTTCGGGCAGGTCTTTTTGTGGGCACGCCCCATTTTCACGCCACAGCATGGCCTCCTCTCCGCTGTGGGGTCGAATCGTGCGTTGGTGGCTCCGGTGCGTGCTTTGCTCTCTCCGGTCGCCTTGCCCCCCTTTCGGCCCGCCTTCACCTTCTGCTTATCTTTGGCCTTGAAAGTACCGTCATCCCACCTGTGGGGTTGTCCGCGCGCCATATAGACTTGGGACAGTACCCCCCTTAATAAACCTGCCTATGACCGACAGGTTTAAGTGCGGAAGTGCCTCCGCTCAGTTTGGTGGTCGCATACGAACCGCCGCCTAACCGATTGGCCCACTAGGAAAACGTCGGGGTTTCGGGAAGGCACGCGGATAACGAATCACCCGTCCACCGGATGGGGTAGGAATTACCAGAACGGTCATAAAAATCGCCGGACTAGGTGCGGGACTCTAGGGCACTAGAGGGGCGCGTAAGAACGCCCTTAATCCCCGCATAATAGCGCGCGGTTTCTGTCACTGGGACAATGCTACCCTTGAGGGGCACTAAATAGGACAATTGGGTTGAAAAGAATGCAGTTAGCAACGTTAGTCATTAAGACCAGTCGTGGTGTGCGGTATTACCTCAGACACGGAAGAAGAAGACCTCGGAAACATTGAGAGAGTGGTTCGTGATTTGTAGCGGAGTGGGTGATACCTTCGCTTCCTTAGCGGGGAGCCTCCGGGGCCGTCAAGCCCGACTACACACTCCGTCCTCCTTGACCGGGGGGCGGGGTGCCGTGCGGGGGGGCCGGTGTCGCGTTTAGAAGCGACAAAGACCCCTTGTATGCAAAAGGTACGTTCGTCTTAATTGCCAGTGCCCGGCCACCAACCAAAATTACTTTCACCCTTATAAATTTGTAGCCAACACCCAGAATTTGTAGTCAAGCACAGAATCCAGTGAAAATTTGTAGCCTATGTATTTGTAGTGAACGCACCCGCGCTCACCTATTCCACTACGAATTTGTACTTAAACTTTTCTTTTCACTAGGTGTAGAAAGTAAACCGAGTGTGGCTAGAAACACTTACCCCCTCATACTGCACCAAGTGCGGATTTTACACCGAAAATTTGTAGTGAAGCCCCTTTTTTGGGGAACCCGGAAAAATTTGTAGTGAAACGCGCCCGAAAACGACCATTTCGCTACAAATTTGTAGTGAAACTGACGAATCGGTACTTTTATACCCTTTTTTGCGTGTGCGTAGCGTGAAAAAACCCCCAAAGCCGTTTATTACTACAAATTTGTAGTGAAAACCCTCAAAACGGCCCAAAACCTCACTACAAATGCAAAAACGATAACTATAAGTACCCCACCGCCCTCCGAGAACCATGAGCGAACAAAGACAAGTGATGATAAGCATACATGAAGCAGACAAGATGGAAGACGGCACATACAGGTTCATACCCTGTCTAGTGACCGAGAACGAGCCGGGCTACGCGCCTATGCGTGGGTCAGATGACCTAGCCCAGCCTTGGTATTGGGGTAACACCAACGACGAGTGCCAAGCGGCTTGTGACAAGTGGAATTTGGAGACATGGGGCATTACCCCAGAAGAGGCGATGGAAGTAGTTTCGTCTAGCATGAGGGCCAGTTTCTAGGAAAGGTTCATAAGCAGAACCTCACTGGCTTAGAATGGAGATAACCCAAATGGACAACGAGCATGAATTGTATGACAAAGACCGAATGATAAACGAGAAGGGGATGCTGTACTACCTGTGGCAGTACACGGATTTCCTGTGCGACCTCCCAGAGTGGATGAGACTCCACATTGAGGCGGAGACACAACCCCTCTACAACGGGGGCAAGCACGGCACCGAGTAGTGGGGGGCTTCGGCCCCTCACTCAAGGATTTGTAGTGAAGTGCTTTTTTCACGCGCGTATGTAGTGAGTAGATTTCTGACGTTCGCTACAAATTTGTAGTGAAATGTGGTGCGCGGGGGCAGAATTCCTCACTACAAATGCCAAACCGGAACACTTAATAGGGCACCCCCCATCCCAGAGTTTAGAGGCGAACAAGAATGGAAGAAACAATAGTGAATGAAATGATTAGAGTAGCGAGCGAGAGGTTAGATATGGGTTCGATGGAGACACCCGCAGATGAGGCTAACTTCTTCACAGGTGCGATGAGTATGTACCTAGCCCTTAACCCAGAGTCAGAGGAGAACGGGTCTTGGTGCCCCCCTTACTGGCTATTCACCATTATACGCGGTGAGAGCATAGTGGAGACTCATTATGAGATTGAGGCAGACAGAGCGATTGAGAGGGCCGAGATAAAGGCAGAGAGGGACTACGATGACCGCAACGCTTAATAGGGGATGCCGACTCGGTTAGTTTGTCAAGTGAAGCGGGCGAGGGGTCGCCTGTGGATAAGACTACGGAGTTACGCAGAAATTGAACGGGGGGGTTGGCACGCTTAACCGCGCCCCTCGTTCTCTCTCTTCCCCATACTATACAAATTTGTAGTGAACAGCCACACTCTACGCGCTCCGCTTCACTACAAATGGTAAATCGAAAGGTTCTTAAGGTGAAGCCCAGTGGAGGAGTCATGGACGAAAGAGACAGAATACACCTCTTTGAATTAGAGGATATGTATGATGACATGATAGACGGATGCGACGACCTAGTGGTTATTGGGAGCATGACTTATGCGCCTTCGCGGGTGCTAAAGGACACTGACCCCATAGCGTACAGGTGCGGGTTTAATGACTGGTTAGACGCTCAAATGAGCGACGGGTACATTACAGAAGATGACGGGAAATACTACTTCAACCCAAACCCTTAAGAGGGGAAGCCGAGTGGAAGAGTCATGGAAGACGACATAGAATTTGAACGTTGGGTGTATGTCCCTTGGAAGGGCTTCAAGTTAATAGACGGCGCGTTTATTATAGACGGTAAATTTGTAGTGATAACCGCCGAGGAACAAATTGAAATGATGACCCCAGAGAGGCGCGCCTTCCTTGGGTTTTGATTTTCTTCAACCCTAACTATACAAATTTGTAGCGTACACACCTAAACGCCCCCCCGTTTCACTACAAATTCGTAACCGATGGTATTATAAGCAACAACCAAGTGGAAGGGATATGAACCGCCAAGAAGACAGAATAGTGAGAGACATAATAACAAGAAAGCAAGTAATTGAAAACTACCTCCTAAGTGAGTTAAACGGGTACAGAGACCGAAACGGGCTAATGCCTCTGGTCTGGTACTGTGGTCGTCTGCACACGATAGACGAAGAGGGAAACGTTCTTATGGATGCGGTCTACGACCCAGAGTGGGACGATTGAGGGGAGGGAGGCTTCCCCTTAAAAAATTTTCACTCGGTTAAATTTGTAGTGAAGCCTTTTTTCAGGGGCGCGCGCGTTGCGCTACAAATAGTCGGGAGGCTACAAATTTGTAGTGAAACAGGTAAAATTGCACCCTAAACTTCACTACAAATGCTTGAGCGGTGGGTTTAAGTACCCATGCCCTGTCTGCGGTATATGGCAGAGACAGACTGGCAAGAAGGGAAGCAAATTAAGGACGGACGACCCGACGTAGATTACGTTGGGGCACACATACAGGTGTACCTAGACCACTATGGGTGGGTATGCAAGATTAGGTGGGGCACCACTTGGGGCCACCTAGCCTTCGGCAAGGGTAGCGATGCCTCAGAGGCAATTGAAATGGCTGTGGCGCAAGCCAGCGTGAACGGTTGCCCTCCCCAGTGGCTACCCTCCGACTGGTAGTATTTGTAGTGAGGCGGGGGCGCGTGCCCCCCCTCCTACTTTTATGTCTAAATAAAATTTGTAGTGAAACCCACACTCCACAGCAACCGCTACAAATTTGTAGCGAAACACCTAAAATTCGCACCCTACCGGCAGGTTCATAAGGGCAAGCCTACTCCGAGTGTCATGGCAAACCCAATAGAGAGCCTAATAAACAACATTGACCGCGCGATGAGGGAAGCACGCAAGAACGGAGGCACCAAAGCCTCTGTGACCATTACTTGGGCTGAGTATGACGCAGACCTCACCCTTGAGGATGACTGAAGTCACCGGTGACGGGAAAAAGGAGACACAGGGAACGTATAGTAGTGGAGGTGAGAAGAAATGGACGAAGATGATTGCTACTGCGAAGAGTGCGGCGGACGAATGTCGCACAGGTCGTGGGGAATGACTCGCTGTAAGGATTGCCGTCAAGGCGACCCAACCAGCGGTTCGCACCCGGACGACTGGTGGCTTGACTGAATTTGTAGTCAAGTGCCCCCCGGTGAAGCGCAAGCAGAGGGGGGCATATTTGTAGTGAAACTTTTCTTTCTTCGTCATGGTACAAATTTGTAGCGAAACACCCTCACTTCGCCAGCAGGGTCACTACAAATTCCCTATATAGACAACCTTAAGTACCCAGCCCCCATCCGGTAAACATGGACGTACAACTACGGAACCACAGAACAACAATGGACGACATGATACAGGTAATACACAGGTGTAGCGGAGAAGCCCTATGGTTCTCCCGCGCTGGTGGTTACTGGAGCCTAAAGGTAGACACCTGCCTAGACGACGCTGAGATTATTTGGTTCAGCGTACACGGCCCCCAGTTTGACGACAAGGCTATGACGGAGGCTTTCAGAATGAACGCCGACCGCTGGGACGTTAGGGCTTCTAACCAGAACGGAGAAGAGGAATGAAACAAGCCTTCTCCCCCTTCGACGGCCCCCGCCGCAGATGTAGAGCGTGCGGTGAGATATTTGTAGTGAACCTGCGTAGGCTTGACGTACTGGAAGAAGTGCCGGAAGTCTGTGAGCATTGTGACGAGTGGCGAAATTTGTAGTGAGGCTCAACGGGTGGGGGTGGCTGTTCCCCCCGCCCAACCGCAAAGAATACAAATTTGTAGCGTAACGCACCCATTCGTGCCCCGTAGTTTCACTACAAATTTCATATCGGAAGGTTCATAAGGTGTGACCGAGTGGGAGGGTCATGGCAACACCCATAAAGATGAACACCTATGTAATAACAGAGGCGAGGCACCTGTTGAAGAATGACCCCGCGTACCACAACCTCACTTACGAGGAAGCCAAGAAGTGGCTTAAGGAGAACGAGAATTGGGAGAACCCTTGGCTCGGTTTCCCAGAAGGCGAGATGGCGGGCGCATACTACACCGAGAGGAGGATGGTATGTCGTTTCCTTGTCTGGATTTACGAGGCTCCCGCTTCGGAACAGCAAGAAATGATTGCTCTTCTGAACGGCTACACCGAGTGAGGGGGTAGCCCCCCCATTTGTAGTGAAACCTTTTTCCCTACATAAAATTTGTAGTGAAACTATTTCTATTTGCTAAATGGTACAAATTTGTAGTGAAACACCTAACTGCGCGGGTGGAGATTCACTACAAATGCCCTACCGAAGATACTATAAGCAAACACGCACCCCACGAATTATGAAGCGCAACACCCGCCGAAGAATCCACGCGAGCAAGAGATACCAAATCCGGCTCACGGAAGAAGAGAGAACGCTATGCCGAACAAGGCTCCTCAGAGCCAAGGCAGAGAACCCAGACGCATTCGCGCCCGCGTGGCCTATCAAGGCCACAGTGGCGGTTATACTGCACAGGCTCCCACAGGTCGAAACGCGCGTCAATTCCACAGGCAACCTAATCGTCTACATTGAGCGTGAGGGAGTGCCTAACACTTGGATGCTCACCTGCGACTGGCAGATAGACAGGCCGGGCAAGGCACGCAAGCACCTCAAGGTAAACGAAGTCGTCTGGGCGACCGACTGAGCCAGCCCATATTTGTAGTGAAACGTCCCTCCGGCGTGGGCGCGTCCGGGCGTGGGGCTACAAATTTGTAGCGTACAGCGTAACCCTACCGCCAAGATTCACTACAAATGCCCGACCGACAGGTTCTTAAGGGGAAACCTGTTGGCTCTAATCATGCTGACAAAGAAGCATTACATTAAGATGGCAGAAATAACGAACAAGATAGGACACTTCCACAGCAAGGTGGAAGTCTTCGCGGATTTCGTAGCGTGGATAAGAGAAGACGGAAACCCTAACTTCGATGTGGTTAGATTCCGAGAAGCGTGCGGAATATACCTAACGCCTAGCACCCTAGAGGACGACAGAGAGTTAGAGCATATTGACTACCCCACACTACAGGACTGAACGTCAAATTTGTAGTGAACGGATTTACGCAACCCCGAAGAAGGATGCCCCGATGAGTGGGAAGTGTTGAAAGCGGGATAAGCAGTACAAATTTGTAGCGATTACCCGCTTCGCGGGGCGCGGTGTTTCACTACAAATATTACATCGGTAGGTTCATAAGGGCACTCCCCCTCCGAGTATTATGGTTAGGAAGAGTCTAACACCAAGAGAAATAAGAAAACTGATTGACATGATAGGAACACCGCCACAAGACCGCGATGAATTTGAGGCACAGTGCAGAATGACGGACATACTCATTGATATGCTACCCGACTGGGCGTACCCACCTCTGTCGCAGTAAATTTGTAGTGAAACTCATGCGGACGGGGGATTGCTGTTCCCCCCGTCCCACAGGGTAAGCGCGTAGGTACAAATTTGTAGCGGTTACTTGCGAAAGCCTTAAGAGGGGAAACCCACTCGGTCAGTTTGGAGAAGGAGACAACCACCGGACAAAAAATTGGCGTGTTGCAGGTGCGATGCACCCCACCTTGTTGAGTGGGGAGAAGACCGGGCACAGAAGGGCGGGGATTAAAATGCGCCCCGCGCGGTTGTTAAACCTTCTCCACCCCCCCCTATGTTACAAATTTGTAGCGACTACCTTACAATGGCGCGTGCGCGCCTTGCGTGTACGCTGTCGTTTCACTACAAATATTGTATCGCTACCCTTATATGCTCCGCCCTCCTAGCATGGCCGGAGGACAATATGGACGTAATTGACATACAGCATGAAATGCGCCTAGAAAACGGCGACGAACAAGAACGAATGGTAGACCCCCTACGGTCGCCCCTGCCTACCGGCTCTAACGAGTGGGAGAGGGGCTTCATGGAGTCTATGAGGAAGGCCAAGAGAAACGGGTGGAGGCTGTCAGCGAAGCAGATAGGCATTCTCAACCGCATACGCGACGAAGAAGAGGATAATGAAGTCTTCGATTGCTACATTGGCGAGTGGCGCGAGCCTACATGGGAGGAGGACGAGGCCGCGCGACTGGAGGAGTGGGAGGCCGACCATGCCCACATGACCCCAGAGCAGATAAAGGACTTCTATGTCTGCCTACGCGACTATGAGGAAAACTGCGAGTCGTTCGACCTTGGCCCCGGCCCTTATTACTGGCCCGGCCCAAAGCCCAAGAGTTTCGGCGGCTGAATTTGTAGTGAAACGTAACGGGTCGGGGGGTACACTCCCCGGCCCTACCCACTATGAAATTTGTAGCGAAGGTTTCGTATGCGCTTCCTTTTTTCAGAGCGCGACGTTGCTCACTACATATTTGTAGTGACACTCTCGTTAATTCACATTCCCGTAAACCGTTGTACTCCACTACATATTTGTAGTGAAATACCTTCCCTTCAGCGCGCGCGAAACGCACCTCGTTTCACTACAAATTTGTGAACGAAACACTTAAGAGGGGAAACCTAGTCGGACATATTAATGGAGAACAAGACCTGCACCAAGTGCCGAAGAACGATGAACGTCATGTGCTTCGTAGAGAGGACGAATCTATGCGTCCCTTGCTACGATGAGAACCAGCACAACGCGATGATGGCAGACCCATTTCTGGGCGACGACCTCGCGTACTACTGCTCGATGGAGTGAATTTGTAGTGGGGGGCCATTTTGGCCCTCCCTACTTTTTCGCCCAGTAAAAATTTGTAGTGAAACAGCGTCGGTGCAAGCATCGGTGCGGGGAAATTTGTAGTGAAACTCATTGGTGCGCGGTGCGCCCGCGTGTACGGTGCCCGCTACATATTTGTAGTGAAACGCAACAAAATACACATAACGCGCTTTCTTCAGACAAAGGAAGAGTCGCTACATATTTGTAGTGAAGCGCATAGAACACGCACCACGACTCGGCACAAATTTGTAGTGAAACACTGTGACACACCCACACGCCTCACTACAAATGGCCCACCGGTAGGTTCATAAGGGGAAACCCACTCCGATAAACATGGACGTAAAGAAGCCTAACATTAATGACTACCCGAACGACATTGACGGTATCTCTGCATTTGTAGCAGATGCGGTCAAGTGGATTGTGGCGCACCCAGATGGGAATATTATTCCTACCCCTTGGGGCGACATGGTGATTGAGGACGCTTGAAATTTGTAGTGAGGGGGGTGGGGGTACCCACCCCCTTTTTTTCAGACCCCCGGTGCATCACTACATATTTGTAGTGAGGCGAAGAAATGCAAAACCTTTGCTTTTTTCAAGGCTGGCCCTAACTCACTACATATTTGTAGTCAGGCGAACAAACGGGTTTTTTTTGCTTTTTTCACCACTGGTCAAATTTCAGTCCAAATTTGTAGTGAAATTCGGCTTCGCCGAATTAGTCGTTTCAATACAAATTTCCTCAAAACCGTTGTACTGCGAGCCTGTTTCAATACAAATGTGTAGTGGAAAAACGATGCACTCGCGCGGGTTAGAATTATCGGCAAACAAAATTCTGGAAATCCAGATTGAGAATCCAGATTCAGAAAATGCTCCGGGTCGGTACAAATTTGTCCTGAAACGGCCAAAATCGCCTAAAATCGCCGCTGAGTTAATATGTACCTCCAAGGTGCGAAGCACCCTATGTCAGTACAAATACAGACACAGACAATGAAGAGCGTCTGCTCGGAGGACACCCTCCAAGCAGAGAAAGACGACCGCAGGGCACTGAGAAAGGCTGGCTTCGCCATCCCTTCGATAGCGACCCTGATGCTGATTGTACCCCTGTACATCGGCGCACCTGCCGCTGGAATGGTGGCTACCCTTGGATTTGTGGACTGGGCTAGGAGAACGGCACAGGCTCACAGAGTCGGCGGAATGAGGGCATCCTGTGAGGTTGAGGGATGCGGCGGATTCCACAGGAAGGACTTGCAGGGATGGAGAGGATGCTCAAACGATTCCTCTCACCGCTGGAAGTTCGGAGACATGGAGTTCCGACCAGACATCACCGGATTCTGGGAACCCAAGATAGCCGGTCTAGTCGGCATCGGCCTGAACAGCAAGTACCGAGGAGCATACTGGGAGAAGTCCTACCGCTCCTTCGGTGTATTCTGGAGAAGGGCAACCGTAGTCTGGAGAAGTGGCCGAGGAAACTGCGGGCACCCCGTAGTTTGGAGAATCTCCGGCTACCTAGCCGAGAACGTGGCTATGGGACTCAGAGCGGCCAGCCGTGACCCAGAGTTTGCCAGCATCAAGGAGGCTCTCCTAGAGGAGGCCAAGACCTACGCCGAGATGAAGCCAGACAAGCAGGTATGGAGGGTAGTCAAGTTCGTAGACGGCTACCAGCCTCAGCGATTCGGAAGCATGGATTGCTGGGTCGATGCCAGCCTTGCCCCAGCCTTCCAGAAGGCCGGCCTCAAGATTCGGGATGCCCCCCGATTCCGAGAGGAGTGAACGTAACCGGAGGGGGGGAGAAATCCCCCCCTCCCCAAACCTGCCCCCGTCCCGATTCCGGGATGGGGGCTTTTTCAATTTCAGAATCCAGATTCGGATTCAGATTCGGATTCAAAATCAGGGCTATGGCGAGCAGTATCACGGTTTCAGCCGTAAACCCCCGTAGAAGGGCAGTACAAGCCTCATACTCACAAATCGCATATTTGCCTATTTGCGCTTGATTCTAGCGACTTTCGGGGGTGGGTGGTAGGTATTGACCTAAATATAGCAAACAGTCCAACAGGGGCGATTCTAGGGCACTTTTTAGGGCATTTCTGTCATTTTTCATGGGTTCCAAAACTCAAAAAATCCACGGCGCAGGGGTTGGCTACCGGTACGCGCGATTTTCAAAATTTTTTTCAAATTTTTCTATATACATTTGGTTTACCACTAATCGGTTTGTACTTCTCCACTTTGCCTTCTTTGATGAATCTTCTCATGTAGTTACAGAGGACGTACACAGAAAGAGCCGTCCAGTGCTTGCTGATTTGTTTATTGGCCTCCCACGATATTTCCGCGCCGGTGCGCCAGTCATCGCAGAAGCCACTGTCAATTACATCTTGTATAGCATTCATGTAAGTAATGTCTTTCTTCTGAGGGCCGTGTCTTCTACCGTGAGGATTCTGCCTGTTCCATTTCTTTCGGTCGCGCTTGGCCCTAGCGGGGTTTGTTACTCTTCGTGGCATTATAGTTTCCTCCGCATTACTTTACCCCCAGAAGAACCGCCGCCGCGATTAATCTTGAAGTTACCACCCGACCATTCTCCTTTTCTCATGGTCTTGAATACGGAAGGCATATCGGGAGTCTTGTAGGTAAATAGGTCTATGGCGTGGGCTAATGCCATTACACAGTCGTTATGTCTACCCAAGTCAATTATCTCCCCAGCACGCCAAGCGTGGGTTTCTAACTCTTCAAGCACGATATTAACCTTGCGTCTAGTTTCGTCATTACCATAAGGGAAGATAACCATCTCACGCTCAAACCAAACACGCAGACGATTTAGTAGACCCTGCTTTAGCGTCTTGTTACCTACCTTGCTTTCACGATAGTCTACCATAGCACCCTTCTGAGACAAGAGGCTTTCGTACATCTGTTGGAAACCTACAGACTCGACAGCAAAGGCGGGTGTGGAGTATCTTTTGCTCCACTCTATCATTATGTCTGCCTGTCTATCGGGAGGGAAGTCGTTGCGCCTCCACATATCAATAAAGTGAATGTAGCCTTGGTCATCCTGTGCTAGACAAACCATAACGCTGTAATCCTGTCCTAGACCGTGTGCGGGGTCAAACCCTATGCCATATCGCAGGTTATCCATCTTCTCTGGTGTTATGATGCTATCTAGGTCAAGATGTTTACGGGTTAAAGAGCGGGGATATACCGCCGCCTCATCGTCAATCACTTTACACATATATTCTTGAATAAATGACAATTCACCCATAGCCTCTTTCTGTTCTAGTAGAAACTCTATAGGTCTAAACTCCGGCCACAATTCTATAGGCTGTATTTTTTCTGGGTCAGACTTGTATTCATCCCAATTCTTGACAGCAGACCAAACACCAGATTTCCAAGCATCGTTCTCTAACATCTCCGTGTGGTATATGTCAGTCATAGACAAGGGTGTACCCACGCAGTATATCGAAGTGCCGGGACTCAACATAGGAGTTACCTTCTTCCTAAACCATTCTCTTATGTTGTCATAACTTTGGTCGCCCGAATCGTCCAGTACGTCATCAAAAGCAATACAAGCGGGGTGTTCTCCACGAATAGCACTACCAACCGATGTCGCACGAATCCAAGCACCGTTCGTAAATCGTAATTCAAGTTTATTCCCTCTCCGTGTGTCTAAGTATCTGCTTAATTGTGGATGCCTCTTCATATCATCTCTTATTTCTTCTAATCTGCGTACTGCCAAGTCTTTGCTTGCGGAAAACAACCAACAGGTAAAGGGCTTGTCACGCCATTTCTCAAATAGTGCTTGATGTAATAGTTTAACCCGTAAAGTAGTGGACTTACTGTGGTCACGCGGGGCAATAACACAAACTCTATGGACTTGAACATCTCCCCTCTCCCCGTACATATCCATCCATTCGCCGATGTGGTCGCCCCATGTATAACCAAGCCATTTGTAGAAATATTCAACATCGTTTCTGGAACGAGCCATAGCGAAGTCTGTCTTGAAGGTACTCATCTTGGACGCAACCCCTTTTCATTACAATATGGACAAATACCTCCTTCTGCTTTATTTCTTTGCATACTCTTTGCCATCCAACCACACTTGTCGCATTTGGCCGATACCCACTCCATCTATTCCGCCCCATATTTGTCATACATCATTTCACTACAATCCAGACAAACCCTAATACGGCTTACAGGATATAAAATTGTACCGCTCTCAGTAGGGAAAATCCTCCTACATACCGAGCATTGAATTAAATCTCTATAGTGATGTACCATTAGACCACCGGCGCAAACAAACTTCCGACTACTCCTAACTTCTCATCTACTAAATGAGCGCAAAGACCCGCCTTATTCATAGTGTAACCCTTGTTGTAATGCCATCTATCGTGACCCGCAAGGCTTGGTAATTGTAGAATCATGGCCCCATTCATTTCAGTCATCTTCTGATAATGCAAGTGTCCGTGAAACCAAGTGTGGTGTTCAGTCGCCCCCCAATTTTGCCTTTCTTCTACAGACATAAGAGCAGGTAGGTCGTTACCTTTCACACCGTCACCATGCGTGAATCCAAGTAGGTTATTACCCCACCGCATATACTGACGTAGTTTGGGGTCAGTACACACTGTCACGTTTTTCTTATCTTCGTAGACAGCAGACAGATACATCATTAGAGCCAAAGAGGAATGTCTGTCGTGGTTGCCACGCATAAAGACTACTTCAACGGGGGCTACTCGACTGAGCAATTCAATATGTTCTCTAGCCAATTTACACCCATCCATTAGAATGCGGGCAGGGGAGGCAGACATATCCTGTGGTGTGCCCTTTGTAGTAGAACCTAATTCATTATCAACATGGAACCAATCAGAACCCGTAGCGAGAATGATTTTCTCTGGACGACCCGGTAGTCTCTGTATTAGATTGAATGTCTGGTCTATTAATCTCTTGCGTGCTTCCTCAAGAGTGTATTCCTCACCCACTTCGTCTTCCCATGCGCCCTTACCATAGTGTAGGTCGGTAGGGGAAATCACAACAGCGTAGGGAGCATTAGCATCATCTAACTCAAAGTCGTGGAAATTGTCAAACGGTTCGTTGATTAAATCCTTGAAGTCTTTCAGTAGGGTAGTTTCCAAGGCCCGAAACTTATCTGCGTCCTTTTCCATCTCCTTCCAGTATTTCTTATTGGCCTTTTCCAAAACCTTGTTCCTCTTACTGGCTATGACTTCTTCTACTAAATCATCAGTAGATTTTGCTTTCATCTCTTCATTGGTGAATACGTCCATGTGGTGCGTCCATTCATTCATACGGACGTATGCGCTTAACCATTGTTTAGGGAGATTAAACTCACGACTCATCTGTTCAGCAGACATACCAGAGCCGTCATTAGAGTAAGCCTTTCTCATAGCCCTATGCTTCTCTCCTTCAATAGAGATAATCTGAGAAGTACCGGGTATGACTGACAGGTAGCAATCGTTTTCCTTGTCATATACGATGTTCTTACCGGTATTGAGGGTAGTGTTATCTTCACCCTTGGTCTTTCTGAGGAAAGTGCCACCCCAGCGCGTAATCTTACTTCTCCACCCATGCACACTACGCGTGGGGTACTTCTTGTTTAACTCTTGCGCGAAGTGTAGTACACTCCTGTAAACCATATCATTCGCGTGTTTTTCAATTAGGTCGTTTCCGCCGACCATCTTGGTTCTTCCCATGCTCAACCGTATGTAAGTCAGCCTTATCAACGTTACCCTTTCGTTAATTATTTCAGTAAATTACTTTACTCTCAAAAAAATACTCACTTTGCAGTACAACGTTTTTTCTATTTCTTCAATTTCTTCAATGAGATTTTAGGGGGGTTCTCTCTTACTACTCTCAAAAGTCTATGAAATAATTAAAAAAAATACAAAAAATACCGCAGTAAAGCGTTTAATTTCTTCTGAAAAGCCGGAAAAACATAAAAAGAATGAAACGCAAGGTTTATGATTCACTATTCAATAAGTGAATTGATGGCAGAGAGAAGCATCCTTGACCGTATTCTAGGAAGAGAGAAGGAAGATAAGTATTTTGCCGCCGCCGTGCCCTCTAATCAGAGTTTCAAGGCGGTTGCTGGGATTCCAGACATAGTAAGAGATACTGAGAAACTGAATAAGGACAGTAATTATGACAACGAGTTTGATATGTATGACCTTATGCTCAAACTAGACCCCGAATTGAACGGTGCTGTTAGGGCTGTATCACTAACTGCAAATAATTTCAACATAAAGTACGAGAGCGGTAAGAATGCAAGAATACGCAACGCGTGTAGAGACTTGGTAGAAGAGATTCTTGACTTTGATGATTTCCTAATCAACGCTATGCGTAACCTTATGGTTTACGGTAATGACATAAATAAAATAGTAGGTAAAGAAAAGAATGGTATTTCAGAAGTACAGTCTCTACCTGTGTCTCAAATCAACATAGTGGACGAAAGGGGTGGGTTAGGGTCGTACTTCGTGGCCGATAAAGAGAACCCTATTATCCGTCCTGTAACTTATATGTTAAGGGAAGCCAGCAATTACGAGAAGGCTATCTCGGCTAAAGAAATAATGCACATTAAGGTGGATTACAGAAGCAATTGGTTCACCGACAACAAGGGACGTAAGACGTTTGGTGTATGGGGTGCCTCCCGATTCTCCGCTCTCAAGCAAGCCATACGCATGAAATATAACAGTCTGAATAACCGTGTATCGCTAGAAGACAGCATGACAAAGCAATACATAACTATAGACCAGTCTGCCATAGAGCATATTCAAGACCCAGCCGAGCAGTACGACAGACTAAACACTATAATGAATGACGTTATCTCTCTGTTTGAGGGTCTGCGGGGCGACCAGATACCTGTGCTTCCTCACTACGTTCAGATTCACCACGTTGATTTGGAAAACACCATTCCCAACAGTAGCGACTTCCTAGACAGCATAAATGCTGACATAGCCGCCGTACTACAAGTACCCAGAGTCGCCGCAGGTCAAGAGAGGGGTAGCACGTTCGCCGCTACTTTCAACGCCAACCTATGGGCTGTGCAAGCAATCAGCAGAATGCACAAGGTTCTACAACAGGCAGTACGCGACCTATTCTCTGCCCACTTAACACTACTGGGTATTCCTCACAAGAAGGGCGACCTACCAGAAATATTCTTCGATGCTATGGATAGCGAAACCCCTCTAAACGTCATGCAGAGAGCCAGTATGGGATGGGACAGTGGTATTCTAACTCTAAACCAAGCATTAGATATGCTAAACTTACCACCAGCAAAGGAGGATGGTGAAGAAAGAAAGGACTTAAATCCTGTCGCTCCCGGTAGCGAATTAGGCACATTACCCCTAGAGAACAGCCAAGAAGGCAAGCCTACACAAGATTCATAGGACACTAAAAACAATTCGATAGTATGAGCGGAGATGAGGAGCAGAACATCATTCAGGAATTGAATGCGCGGTTTCAAGAATTACGAACCCTAATGATAACCATAGGCTCAGTTATCGCTATGTTACTAGCAGGTCTTAATGAAGTGGGCTTTATCAATTTTGCCGTAGATACCGTCGTTGATTGGGTTGAGGACGACCCCGACAGAAACCCTTACCTACCAGACTGTGACGAAGATTGGTTAATTGCGGCAGACCACTATATTGTAGATGGTGATTTGTATGTCACAGTAGACATATTCGACCAGATGTGGTGCAATAATGTCCACACCGTCTACTATAATGTGACCTTTGAGGGAGAGCAGTATAGTGAAGAGAGTGCGCCATTTAGAAATGCTGACACAGGTTTGTTTACGTTTGAAGATATTTCCGAAGGTACGCATAGAATAAACATATTTGTAGAGAATGGGACTATTCTCCTTTACGCTATGGAGATAATAGACTTTGAATACGATATGGCAGAAGAAGAAAATGCAATCTATGGTTGCACTGACCCCGAAGCACTAAATTACAATGAAACCGCTACGCACGAAGATGGGTCATGTGAGTACGCCGAAGAAGAAGAGGAGATAACTGAGGATTGCTACGCATACATCTATGACGCAATTTCCTACTGGGCCGAGAACAATACTTCTGTCTACAACGAGTTTGACGTTGATTTCTCCTGTCAAGCCAATGTGACTTTTACTATGCGGGTAGACTTACTGGATAGTCGTAATAACTCTCTGATATACACGGAAGATAATTTTACTACCTACCACATGGAATGGGACACTCAATATTTAGACTTCTATAATATTACAGACCGATATGAAGAAGCGTATGGTGTGTTATTCTCTCTGTTCTATAATGAGGATTTAGTAGATGAAGAATGGAGAAGGGTTCTAGCATGACATTACCCGATGTTATTATTTGTTTTGGGATTATGATATTTTTCGGTATTATGGTGGATAAGTTTATGACTTTTAGGAGGTTATAGAATGAAATGTGTAATCTGCGGTCATTCTCTTCAACGTGATGGGTACCTAGCCGTAAGAAGCACCGAGTTTGGGCCTATGTGTACTCCTTGTATAGATGAGGCAATTCGTGCCTTCTACAAAGATTCATAAATCAGTCTAACCTTTTACCACCTATGTCATGCGAATGCGAGGACGTAGTAGAGGCAGAATTCAAGGCTTGCGCGTCTTGTGAGACAAAGAAGGCTTGTGAGGAAAAAGGCTCTTGTAAAACGGGGTACAAAGCGGAAGAGGCTTCTGTATGTGCGCCCGATGAGGAATTAATCAATGGTACTTGCCAAAAAATCTCAGTAACCCTAGAGTGTGACATAGAAAGCATGAATGCTATCGTTGAGGCTTCTACCGGGGAAACCATTGTAGAAATTAGGGGTGTGGCTTTCCACGAAGGTACCAACAAAAACGGATGGTCTGTTACTCCACAAGGAGCAAGGGCTATGGTACACCAGATGCAGGGAGCAGACCTAACTCTAAACCACCCAGAGGCGAACGAGCATGGTGTGGGCTTCACGCGTAACATGGATGGCGGACTAGATGAGGCTAAGGTCGGGCATATCCATGTGGCTTCTTATCACCCAACCGCTACAGGCGGATATGAGGTAAGATACATAGCACACGTTGTAAGGCATGAATTATTTGCTTCCCTTGAGTCTGGTGTATGGACTAATACCGAAGATTATGGGGTTAGTATCGGTGGGTCGGGAGTACCCATTGTCGCAGAAGAAAACGAAATTGTCTTTGGAGAGGATTTCACTTTCGACCATTTGGCTATCGTTCACAAGCCCGCTTATGAACGGGCGAGCATAGAAAATGTCCAAAGAATAGAAAAACCTACCGAAATCGAGGCAACGTTTATATCTCATTGTAATACTTCGGAAGTTAGCGAAGCAGAAAAGGTGACGGCTATGACAGACGAAACAAATGAAAGAAATTTTGAAGAAGAGATTGAGAATCTAAAGGCAGACCTCGTTCTCGCATCTTCCCGCGTGGCTGAATTTGAGGCCGCAGAGGACGCTAGAGTAGAAACCGAGAGGGTTGCTCTAGTAGAGAAGGCAAGCGAGATGGGAATGACTGGACATGAAGATTTGCAGACTGAAACTATTGAGAGGCTAATCGCTTCTTGGGAGTCCGCTCACCCAGAGCCGGAGCCAGTAGTAATGGAGTCCGTTGAGTCGGTTGCATCCACTGAGGCACCAGAGCCAGTAGCGGCTTCGGAAACCCCAAAGAGGGTTGTAGCAAACTTCCTAAACGGAAGGCTAGTAGAGTCCGATGAGGACATTTACGCTCGATGTTGGAACGCATGGGCAAGAGCATGGAACGGAACCCTAACCGGTGACGAGAAGGCTTCTTCTATGGCTCCAATGTACGATACAATGAAGGAGATGAACTAAGATGGCGGCACTAAATGAAACAAGGAATGCAATAGCCTATGAGGCGGCAGGGATTACTTCACAGGGTCTTTTGCTAAAGACGAGCGCAGATGGACTTCTGCTTGCAGATGCAAAGGGAGATGAGGTTTGCGGAGTTTCTGCCGCAGAATCCAGCAGAGATGCAGACAGCGCACTGATTGACGGTACTGCCGCTACTTCGACTGTGGCAGTTTACCCTCTTAGCGGAATAGTCTACATCAAGTTTGGCGAAACACTGTCCACTCTGGACTTCGGCGCGAAGATTTACGTTGATGACTCAGTAGACGGGCACTGTACCCACAACCTAGACACTAGCGGAAAGCACCTTGGCTACTACTTCGGCGAGAGCAACATTTCACTTGCTTCCGGCGACTTAATACCAGTCGCTTGCGGGAGGTGGAGTTAGATGGCTAACGATACCCTAGAGCAGATTCTTAACGTGAGCGCGGCTGATGGGCCTTTCTCCGTTGGCGATGCTGTCCTTGAGCAGACTCTAAGAGACTTCATCCAACTACAGTCTAACACTATCGCAATAGCGACTGACCTTGTTGGCGTGCGAAGCGTACCTTGGCTAGAGTTTAAGTGGTACACTGGCGTTATCGGAACCTTCGACTACCCAATAGACGATGTGGCTCTGACTGACCCAACCAAGATTGGTACCCAGTCCTACACGACCAAACTGTCTAAGGGTCAAGGAAGAGTTACCTTCCTAGACGCAGTAAGGCTACGAGGAGAGTCATGGGAAAACATTGACCGCCAGCAACTCGGCATAGTCCGCGCTCGCGCTGATGTGATTGACAACAAGATTCTAACCGACCTAATGGCTGGCGCAGATAACTCTGTAGCAAGCACACAGGTTATGGGGCACGCTTCGGCTGACGAAGAGGGCGACATACTCAAGGTCATGGACGACATATTCGCTAACGCTAAGGTTAGCGGAAACGAGCCTCTTGCTCTAGTCCTACCTGCTGAGAAGAGGAGTGCAATCCTCAACACGACTCTATACGGAAACGTTGTCGAGTCTCTTGGCGACCACCTTGCTAGAATCGCTTCTCTGAAGATTTACTACACCCGCGACTACGGAAGCGGTAAGGCTCTAGGCAACGATGGCCTAATGCTAGTACCCGGCGCAGAAACGGCTGAGTTCTTCACCTACAACGGCGAGGGCTTCACCGAGACTGAACTAACTAGGGTGCCCGGTCTAGGTTACGACTGGCTACTAACTTCCTACATGGGAAGCGTTGTCCACGAACACCAAGATGGAGCGTCAGCAGGTAAGTCACACAGACTGTGCAAACTAACTGGCGTAAGGTCGTGATTAAATGGCCGGTAAAGCGGCTAAAAAATCCGCTCCTAAGAAGGCTCCAAAGGCGACTAAGGCTACCCTTGTTAAGAAACTACAGGCCGCTGGTCTGACTGTTCCAGAAGGAGCCGATGTTGCTGAGATGGAGTACCGACTCAAGTGGTTTACTGACCTAGATACTGCGGGTTACAACGTTAGTCTTTTTAGAGGCTGGGGAAATCAGTTTGACGACCACCCACTTTGCCTACTTAACGAAAGGAAAATTATGTATTGGCTACCACCTTCGGAATTGGCTGAGAAGATTGTTCAGACTAAATTGGTTAAGGTCGTAAAGCGTGGACTACCCTTACATAACGCTACGGTTATAGTTATCCCCGAAGACTACAAGGAGAGATTCGGAAATGGCGGTAACGACAGCGCAGATTCGTGATTTACTCAACAGACCGAGAGGACTGACTGAGGGAACGATTACAGAATATATCACTATTCGTACTGCGGAAGTCAATAAGAAAGTGCGAGGCACCAAATACATTCAGAGTGCTAACGCAGTTACAGATGCTCTTAAGGAGTCCGCTATTAAGTTTCTAGTGTGTACTGACTGTCTACGAGTTTTGGTAGACACGGTTCATGCTATTGTACCAGAAAAAGAAAAGGGCGCGCAAGATATTCGTTTTGCTTCCCAACTTAGGTCTTTTGAAAGACAGGCAACAGATGCCATGAGAGCGATAGAGGAAAAGGGCGGGACAGCGTTTGAGGCTAAAGCCACCGCTACAAGAGTAGGTGGCAACGCCGGAGCGCAGTTAAGTGGAAATCTATTCCCCGTCAAGTAGGGGTGTAGAAAATGGGTGACGCATATTGGAAGGGAGGAACATCAACAGACCCTACTGTTGCAGGTAATTGGGTAGATAGCGGAGGTTCGGCTTTCGGTAGCGTACCAGATACAGATGACAACATTAAATTTGACAGTAAAGCAGATAAGAATTGCGTCTTTACAAGTACAGCGACATATCTCTCCATTGAGATTATCAGCACGTTCGACAAGGTACTTTACATTAACAGCACGACAGTTACCGTAACAGCAAACCCCGGACTACAAGCGGCGGCTACAAGAAAAATCGCTAGTACAGGGTCGGGCATAATAAAATTCACAGGTACAGGAGATGCAGACAAGGCATGGTTCGACTACCATTCTACTACAGATATTTACAATTCTGACGGTATGTTCCAAAGTAAAATTTCTAGGAAGAATATAACTTTTCAGATAGAGCCAAGTGGGGGCTGTAACGTCTGTTTCCACGATGGAGTATGGCCCAACATTAGCATAGTAGCGGGCGGTAACGCTGTAACTATGTCTCCTGTGGCAATTACAAATAGATTCCCAAATAATGGGTATAGTATTGTAGATATGTGGAACCTAACTGTAGATGCTGGTTGTGAGGTTCTTCCTCATGTTGATGCTACTGTAGCAGACATAGATAAGGTATTTAGAATTAGAGGACAATTAACTATAAGCAGTAATCAATTCTTTATGGGTAACGCAGAATTAAGATTGACCCCTTGGAGTGCAGGGTCAGTATTTCCTGTGTATGGGGCAGTTTCTAATTATGGTACGGGTGATGGCTCTTCTACTGCTAAAGTTTTCAAATCTAAGTTTCACAATATAGTCATTGAACCTAATGAAGATACTCTCACCCACTATTTTACGTTACTAAAGGGTACGATTCTTTCTTGTAATAATTTAGAGATTAAAACAGATGCT
>VTLG01012815.1_pt1 | contig 42932 bp, 40 predicted proteins | sample 4694571 | NCBI WGS metagenome assembly VTLG01 (sample SAMN12604809, study PRJNA352737) | marine metagenome | biome: ENVO:00000447; feature: ENVO:00000209|ENVO:00000569|ENVO:01000036; material: ENVO:00002151; isolation source: viral sequences binned using virsorter ...
CCAACAGCAGTATTACTTGCACCTGTTGTATTTCCAGTTAATGTTGATCTACCCAAAGCAGTATTATTACTTGCAGTTGTATTAGAACCTAAAGCACCATTACCCACAGCAACATTCTCAGATCCTGTTGTGTTCAATTTTAGAGAACCAGTACCAACAGCAGTGTTAGTCGCACCTGTTGTATTTGTTGTAAGAGATTCTCGACCTATAGCAGTATTATAAGATGCTGTTGTGTTTGCTTTTAATGCATCAGCACCAACAGCAGTATTATAATCTCCACTTGTTATTGCAGTCCCTGCATCATATCCTATAAGAGTATTACTTGCAGCATCTGTTCCAGTAAAACTATCTCCAGCATTAGTACCTATTCTTGTATTATATTGTGCATCAGAAACATCAATATATCCATCTGTTACTGTGACCACACCAGCAGAAACTATAATACCAGCTCTTGCAGTTATAATTCCAACAGAATCAACATTAGTTACATCTTCATATGTTACTGTTCCACCAATAGAAAGAGTTCCAGGTGTGGTTATATCTCCATTCCTGTTAATTGTTACCTGAGTATAAGTGGTAACCCCCGCAGTATTATCATTAGCCCAAACAGCATTAGCACTCCCATTACTATCTGGAAGTTTTATAGTATTATTGCCAGCTACAGCAGGAGCATCTATTGCAACATACCCAGATGTAGATCCCTTCAGTTTTAAAGCCATTTTCTACTACATTTTTAGTTATTTATTTGAGATTTAAGTGCTTCCACTTCAGCAGACAATTCCTTGACTGCATTGACCAAATACCATGTGATATTATCTGGATTAACTGCATAACATCCAGTTGTTTCTTGTCTGACTACATCAGGTAATACTTCTTGTATTTCTTGCGCAATAACTCCAAGTTGTACACCTTCTTTATTAATAGCAGCATGCGAAGGAAGTTCTGAGTCAACTTCTTCTGGTGTTCTATATTCAAAATTTCGTACTTGAATGTCATTAATAACATCAAGTCCTACATTATTATCTACGATATTCTTTTTAATTCTACGGTCTGAAGTAGTAGCCCAGCTTGAGTTATTAGCTGAGTTGTAAGGTTGATGAGATATATAGGCAGTGCTAGCTCCTTTACCTGTTAACTGCGAACCAATAACTATGGAACCGTCGTTAGTTGCACCACCAGGATCTGATCTATCTCCAAGTATTATATTCCTACTACCTGTAGTTATTGCATCTCCTGCACTAACTCCCGCAATAACGTTAAAGGTTCCAGTTGTTATAGAGCTACCTGAGTAAGCACCAAAGCAGCAATTATCTGCTCCTGTTGTAATAACTTTACCAGCATCTCTACCAATTCCAGTATTCGCCCAACCACTAGTGATTGCGTTTAATGCGTTATATCCAACAGCAGTATTAACATCACCTGTTGTTGATGCAACTAAAGCATCATGACCTACAGCAGTACTTCCAGTAACTCCAGTTGCGTTAGTTAGACAATTATGACCAATAGTAACGTTAACAGTACCTGTATTAGCAGCATCGTGAGCATAATTACCAATGGCAATATTGGAGGTTGCTGTTGTTACATTACCTAAAGCATTTACACCAATAGCAATAATATCTATTGCAGTTGTTACATTACCTGCTGCATTCTCACCAACAGCAACGTTACGATATCCTGATGTATTTTCTTTTAATGCATATGTACCTACTGCAGTATTACCATTTCCAGTACAATCCTCTAATGTTCGAAGTCCAACGCCAACATTATAATTGGCAGTTGTCATAGTCTTACAAGAATTAGTACCAACGGAAGTATTACTATGTCCTGTTGTAGTTGCAGTTAATGATTTACTACCAACAGCACAGTTGTAATATCCTGTTGTATGTGCTAGTAATGCTTCATTACCTAGTGCAGTTACTTCTGTTCCTGTAGTATTTTCTCTTAAAGCTTCAGTACCAAAAGCAGTATTATTAGATGGTGTTGTATTCTTACCTAAAGCATCTTTACCAAAAGCACAGTTATAACTTCCAGTTGTACAAGCATCTAACGCACCATTACCAACAGCATTATTATGATTTCCTGTTGTATTGGCATATAATGCTTGGTATCCAATAGCAACATTACTATCACCTGTTGTAGTTTGACTTGCGGCTCTATATCCAACAGCAACATTAACAAGACCTTCCGTATTACTTTCTAAAGATCGATAACCAACAGCAACATTTTGATATCCTGTAGTGTTCTGTTCTAATGCTTGGTATCCAATAGCAGTATTACTATGACCTGTTGTATTTGTTACTAATGCACTAGCACCAACAGCAGTATGACCAGATGCAGTTGTATTGTTTGCTAATGCATTTTGACCAACAGCAATATTATCACCACCTGTTGTATTATCTTCCAGCGATCCACAACCAAAAGCACAATTATTACTTGCAGTTGTGTTTGCAGTAAGTGCATCAACACCCATAGCAGTGTTAGTACTACCTGTTGTATTTGCTTTTAATGCATCTTTACCAACAGCAGTATTAAAAGTACCTGTTGTATTGGTGTACATTGCCAAATAACCAAGTCCAGTATTACTATGCCCTGTTGTAGTGGCAAACATTGCTTGTCTACCAACAGCTGTATTACCTGTTGCAGTAGTAGCAGAACTTAAAGAATTAGCACCAACAGCAACATTACTTTCTCCAGTAGTATGTGCATCTAAAGCTGCTGAACCAACAGCAACATTATATCCACCTGTGGTAGTTGCAGTCATTGCAGAATTACCCACTGCAGTATTTTCAGCAGCTGTTGTTGCTGCATATAAAGCATTTCTACCAAGAGCAGTGTTATAACTTCCTGTTGTATTGGTATCTAATGCATTATTACCAACAGCAGTATTTCTAGAACCTGTTGTGCTGTTTCTTAATGCTTGATATCCAACAGCAGTATTATAAACAGCAGTTGTGGCATCTTGTAATGCTTCGTATCCAACAGCAACGTTACTATGTCCTGTTGTATTTGCAGTTAATGCAATATAACCAACGGCAGTATTATAAGATGCAGTTGTGTTTGCTAATAGTGCATTTTTACCAACAGCAGTATTATAAGATGCAGTTGTGTTTCCCTGTAAAGCATAGTTACCTAATGCTGTATTATTATTTCCTGTTGTATTAACATCTAATGCATAAGCACCTATTGCTACATTCTCAGTACCTGTTGTATTAGTATCTAATGCCTGATAACCAACAGCAGTATTATAACTTGCAGTTGTGTTGTTATCTAAAGCTTGTCTACCTATAGCAGTATTATATTGACCTGTTGTATTTGCTTCTAACGCAGACCAACCAACAGCAGTATTGCTACTTGCAGTTGTATTAGATACTAATGCATTTCTTCCAATAGCTACATTCTGACTACCAGTAGTACCTGCAGTTAATGCTTTCCAACCTACAGCAGTATTATCATCACCAGTTGTTACTGCAGTTCCTGCATCATATCCTATAAGAGTATTCTTCTCTGCATCAGTACCACTAAAACTATCTCCAGCATTCTCACCAACTCTTGTATTACCTTGTGCGTCTGAAGCATCTATACCTGCTGATGCTGTTACAATACCAACTACACTTAAACCACTAGTAGTTCCACTTATTACTACGCCAGATGTAGTACCTGCTAATCTAGTAACTCCATTACTATCTTGAACAGTAGTTGCATCAATACCTGTTAAATTTGCACCACTACCACTAAAACTTGTAGCAGTTATAACACCAGCATTGCCAAGTTTAATATTAGACCCTACTATTAATTCTCCACCACTTACATTAACACCACTTCTTGCTGTTATTAACCCAACAGAATCTACACTAGTTACGTCTTCATAAGTAACAGTTCCAGCAATAGATACACTTCCATCAGAATTGATTTCAATTGATGGAGCTACTCTATCTACGTGTTGATATTTATTAGCCTTTAAAGTACTCATGATAGACTTTTTTAGTTATTTATTCAGGATTAGAGTAATCATTATGATGCCTCCAGCGTAGCAACTCTAGCAGCTAGAGCAGTATTCTTAGTAGACAATTCTTTAATAGCAGTCAACATGTGCCACATAACTTCATCTGTGTCTACGGTTTTTATTCCTCTTTCATCAGTACTTACACAATCAGGAAGAACTGCCTCTAGTTCTTGAGCAATAATTCCAATCTGTGTACCAGTATGACCTAATGCTATTTTCTGTTTGTATTCACCTTCTACTCCTTCACCAGCCTCAGCTTCTTCTTTGCTGAATTTAGCAGTTGATACTTTGTCTGTGAATTGAGAACGATCAATTTCACCTTCAGTTCTATATTCAAAGTTTCTAACTTGAAGTTGATCAATTGCAGTAAGTCCTACATTATTATCAACAATATTCTTCTTTAGTCTTTGGTCAGATGTTGTAGTCCAAGAAGAACTATTATTACCTTGAGTACAAGCACCACTTGAGTCACCATATACCCACAAGTTAGCGTTACCTGGTCCACCTAATTCATGAGCTATATATAATCTTTCACTAGCAGTATCTACTTGGTTCTGACCTGCTCTATGTCCTATACAAACATTATAACCACCAGTACTTATATTGTGTCCAGCATCATAACCTACACAAGTATTTTTCGTACCACTTGTAACCGAACGTAAAGATTTACCTCCTACAGCTATATTCTTTTCTCCAGAAGTATTAAGGTGACATGCTTCATAACCAATACCAACATTATCATTACCAGTAACTGTACCCCATAACGTATATGGTCCAATACCAATACAGTTGTTACCAGTAGTAAGACCACCACCTGAGTATCTACCTACGAAAGTATTGTAATCACCTGTTGTAACATATCTTCCGGCATGTTCACCAAAAGCGGCGTTTTGATATCCATCAGTACAATTTTGTAATGCATAACCACCTACAGCAACATTACTATATCCTCCTGCTACTAATGACTGTAGTGCTCCTTCACCAATAGCAACTTGCAAATTTCTAGTTGTACTTGCTTTTAAGGCATTTCTGCCTATAGCTACATTACTAACACCTGTCGTGCAAGCCATTAAAGCTTGAGATCCTATAGCAGTATTATAACCACCTGTTGTTATTACTTCACCAGCAGCATAACCAGCAAGAGTATTATGACCAGCTGTAGTTGTGTTTGATCCTGCAGCATAACCTAAAACAGCGTTGCAAGTTCCTGTTGTCAGTGTTTTTAAGGTATTCATACCACAAGCAGAATTACTACTGCCTGAAGTTCCTGCACCCATTGAATCTTTACCAACAGCAACATTACCAGTCCCTGTTGTAATTGTATCTAAAGCATAAGCTCCAACAGCAACATTACTATGACCTGTAGTAATTGAGCTTCCACTCATAGATCCTACAAAAGCATTATAATATCCTGTTGTAAGATCTTCTCCAGCTTTAAATCCCAACATCAAATTATGATTTCCAGTTGTAGAACTATTTCCTGCTTTATGTCCTACAGCAGTATTAGCAGTAGCATTAGAATCATTTAAAGTAGTTAAAGCATAATTACCAACAGCAACGTTTGAACCACCATTGACCATTGCATCTAAAGCATAAGCACCTACAGCAACGTTATGTTCAGCTGTTGTATTTAATTTTAATGCATCTTTACCAACAGCAACGTTTGAACTAGCTGTTGTATTTTCTTGCAATGCACCTCTACCAACAGCTGTGTTGTTTCCGCCTGAAGTGCAATCTTCTAACGCAGTATGACCCAAAGCAGTATTACTGTTTCCGGTCATTACTCCTGATCCACCAGCAGTAAAACCAATGAGTGTATTGTTTTCTCCTACTGAAACATTTCCACCAGCTCTATAACCTACTGCAGTATTCCATCCTTCAGCTGCCCCGTCTGCTTCGCAATCTTCTAAGGCATATTGACCAATAGCAACGTTATACGCTCCATCCACATTAGTAGCTAAAGCATACTGACCAATAGCTACTGAATTATGTCCCGTAGTATTTGCGTGTAAAGCTTGTAAACCTATGGCAGTGTTAGCACTTCCTGAAGTGCAAACTTCTAGAGCTTCATTTCCTATAGCAATGTTATGAGCAGCGGTAACAGTGCCAGTACCCAGTGCCAGTCTACCAATAGCAATATTATAACCGCCGGTTGTTATAGTTTTACCAGCATTACATCCAAGACATACATTGAAATCTGCGGTTGTTATTGAATATGCAGCATCCTTACCCACAGCAGTGTTGTTACTAGCTGTAGTACAATTATAAAGTGCTCCCTGACCAAGAGCAGTAAGATTAGCACCAGTTGAAGCATTAACTAATGCATCTTTACCAAGAGCAGTATTGAAAGAACCTGTACTAATATTAGCAGCAGCTGCAGAACCAACTGCGGTATTACTTGCACCAGTGGTATTTGCGCTTAATGCTGCATAACCAATTCCAGTATTAGCAGCAGCAGTTGTGTTTGCATCTAAAGCAGTATGACCCACCGCAGTGTTATAAGCACCAGTAGTATTTTGATACAAACTATATGTTCCTACAGCAGTGTTAGAACTTGCAGTTGTATTTACTATTAAGGCATAAGTACCGACAGCAGTGTTGTTCGTACCTGTTGTGTTAGCTTTTAAAGCTTCATAACCTACACCTACATTATCATTTGCGGTTGTGTTTGCATTTAACGCCTCATGACCTATAGCAGTATTATAAGCACCTGTTGTATTTGAACTTAATGCATTAGTTCCAAAAGCATTGTTTCTATTACCTGTAGTAACAGATTGTAAAGCTTGATGACCGACAGCATTATTTTTATAAGCTGTAGTTCCATTTTTTGCTGCCTCAACACCAATAGCAACGTTAGAATAACCTGTTGTGTTTTGAATTAATGCATTATGACCAACAGCAGTATTATTAGAAGCAGTTGTACTATATCTTAAAGCATCATCACCAATAGCTATATTGTTATCTCCTGTTGTGCTAGTTGCTAAAGCATCAACACCCATAGCAATATTATAATTACCAGTAGTATTAGCTGTTAATGCAAGACCACCTACAGCAACATTACTACTACCACTTGTATTTGCTTTTAATGTCCCAGAACCAAGAGCAGTATTATAACTTGCAGTTGTCTGAACTTTTAATGCCTCATATCCTACAGCAACATTATTACCACCTGTTGTACCAGCCTGGAGTGTATAAGAACCAAAAGCAACGTTCTTATCACCAGTTGTTACTGCAGTAGCAGCATCATAACCAACAGCAGTATTATCAGTGGCTTGTCCAGCTGTCATGCTATCAAGAGCACTTATACCACCTGAAGTATTTCTGTAAGTATCTGTTGTTAAACCAGCAACCAGATTAGTTAAATTAGAACCATCACCATACAAAGTCGTAGCAGTAAGAATACCAACATTTATTATTGCAGTGTTTAATTCATGTGCTGCATCAGTTGGAGTATCAGTTCCAACACCTAAATTACCGGCTGCTGTTACTCTGACCCTCTCAGTCCAAGTAATAGCACCATCTGCAGAACCGGCAGCAGCATTATAATAAGCAAGAGCACCATCACCTTGTGCTAATCGTGATGCTTCATCAGCAGCAATATATTCCCATCTACTATTAACAGAGTCATAATAAGCATTATTAGTCCAACCTGTAGCAGCTCCTGCTGCTGGTGAGTTACCAAAGATGGCACCTGAACCAGCCTGCATTGTCTTATAATCCGTTCCCCATGCTTCCCCTTCATAACCAATCGTTAAAGCACCATAGTTATTCAAACGCATCTTCTCTGCGTTATCAATACTAAATGCCAAAACATTAGAAGAAGGTACGGAAATAGTTACACCACTTCCAATAGTTAATCCACCACCAGCTAATGTCCAATTAGATTTCTCTTTATTCCAAAGTAAAGATTTATCTCCATCACTTCCACCATAAACCACAATACCAGCACCATCTGCTGTAGTATTAGATGCTGCAGATGTTGATGCTATACCAACAGTCTTATCTTCTATTTCTAAAACTTCCGTATTAACATAAGTATAAGATCCATTAACTACTAAATCACTAGCAACAGTTAAAGAACTACCAATAGTTACGTTACCAACTACATCAAGATTTCTTCCTACTTTAAAATCCCTTATAGATCCAGTAACATTCGTTGTATTAAAAGATTTATAAGCAACAAATTCTACTGTATCTCCTTGAACTGGAGGTGTTGAGACGCTAAAAGATACAGTTTCCTTATCATCAGCAGTAAAGTCTAATGTATCTACTTGCTTAGTACCATTAAGATAAACATCAAGATATCCTATATCGTACCCAGTATTAATAGTGAAGGATGTCTGTACTCCCGTAGTAACTTGGCTAGTTTGCCTAGCAATAGCAGTTCGTCCTTCTGACGGAGAACGCCCAATATAACCTGTTGCTGCCATTTTTAACTAACCCCCTTCAGGATACTAAGATTAATATCAACAGCATTTGCTGTATCACAGTAAACATAAACTTTATCTTCTGCTTCTAAAACTGTTTTACCAGCATCACTAATAACAAAAGAACCTCCAGCTGGAATTGGTATCTCACTTGCCAAAAGACTAGTAGAGTTTGCAGTTCCTGCAGCACTATTATCTGAAACTTCCACAGAAATACTAATATTACTTTCTGTCAAATTAGCAAAAGTACCACCAATCAAAATCGATTTTACTGCAGCAGGAGAACTATATGCTGTAGTAACTCCTAAAAATGTCACTGTTTGACTAGTTGCATTAGCAGTATTAGTAGAAGCTCTATCTACTGTAATATATCCAGAAGCAGTACTAAATCCAGTAACTTTGGCTCCAGCTCTAAAATGCTGATTAACCACCAAGTTTCCAGTTGATATTCCAGTAGTTGTTACACCTGAAATATAAGAAACTTCAGCCGGAATAGTACAAGCAGCAGTGCTTGATGTCACAATACCAACTGCTCTTTTAATTGAATTTGAAAAGGATTCAGCCATTTTTCTTTAAAGATTAGAGATTATTTATTAACCGCCCAGAGCGATTACCAGTCCAATTGATGGAATAGAACTTCCATTTAACAGAACAGTTGCTGGAGTAGATCCAGAACCAATTAAAACTGTACCAGTTGCAGTTGCATCTAAAACAGTTCCACCAGTACCCACTTTTAGATAATTAACACTAGAGATACCTGCTATTGTAGCACCACCACCAACTACAAGTCCACTGGTTACAAAACCAACATTCAAAGATGTAATAGTAGCAATACCACTAGTAACCCAGAGACCCTGAGTAGTAGTTACACCAGAAACACTTATACCAGAACCAAAAGTTCCATAAGTCTTACCATAAAAATCACCACCAACATATAAATCTCCACCAGTGGTAGTAATACCATTAGAAGGAGAAATAGTAGTAATTCCTGCATAACCTTCAAAACCACCAGATGCAGTTGCAATTCCTATAACACTAACACCTGTTCCAACCGTCTGGAATTTAAGTGCATTATTAAAGAACAGATCTACAGAAGCATCAGCAGTAAATGAAGCAATACTTTCACCAGTATACTTCTCTACATTTATTGCATTACCTCTAATATAGAGTTGTCCAGTACCTCTATCATCAATATAACTATCTACAGAATTATGATATATTTGAAGATCCCCTGTATCATGCAGAGCACCACCAAAGTTTAATACATCACTATCTAAGAAATGTACATTATTTTGGAAGGTAGAAACACCAGTAACATTAATACTAGTTGCTCCAATACCATCTGCCTTTACTCCACTAAAAATAGCAGAAGGAGCATTTGAAGTACCAGAACCTACGGCACCATTACCACTAACAATTATACGTTGGAACTCAGCATCTGTAAAAGTAGATATACCAGTAAAGGTAGATATACCACTAACATCTAAGTTATAGGTACTAACAAAACCAACATCATTGTCTAGGTAGATGCCAGTTGCTTCAATAATACCTGTGCCGCTTCCGTTACCTTGAACGCGTACATCACCCTCAACATATAATGTCGGGTTAATAGTATCTCCAACACCTGGATTAGCACTTCTAATATGGACTGGATACCCCGGAGTCGCTGTATTAATACCAACTAGACCCGAATGGAAAGAAGACCCTGAAGGATAATCCCTAGGTCCCTTAACAGTAAAGATAGTATTACCAGTTCCAACATTAAATTCCTGGACTACTGTAGTAATACCAGTGAACTTACCATCTTGCGCAGCAATACCCTGGCCTTTAACGTCCAGAGTTGTGGTTGGAATAGTAGAACCAATACCGACTTTATCTAGGTCTGAAGAAGCAAAAATCAGATCTTCGCTAACTTCTATGCCGTTTTTGACTACAAAATTCTTATTGACAGCCATAGAAATCTCCGGAGGTTCACTATCCCCTCATATGGTTTATTTATAACAATTATTGTCTACTCTTCACCAGGACCATATCCTTCAAGAGTTTGTAATAGCATGTTAGTATTGAAATCAGGATTCTCAACTAGGAATTCATCCAAATCAACCCAGTTAACACACTTCTCACATACTGCAACAGGTTGATCAGTTCCAGTTCTTCCAACAGTTCCACACTTTGTTCCACCAATACATCCCTGAACCTTTCCATCCTTGCATCTAAATGCTGAACCATCTCTTGTCCATTCTGGGAAATCTCCTACAGCTGCAGTTCCTAGTAAAGCATTTTTAGTTACCTCAGATCCTCCTCCAAGATTACTAATAATTCCTCCACCAACTATACCCACTGCAACAGCAATGGCCAGTTTAACCTTATTGTTCATTTAATTGAAGCATCTAGGGGATATTTATCAAATAGCTATCTCAAATTTAACTGTTGATGAAACACTAGTGCTTCCTCCTAACTCAGAGGACTTAAGATCAAAAGTATCATCAGAATATCCACTTCCACCTCCTCCACCAGAACCAGCTACTCCACCTTCTCCACCAGTAGCACCATTACCTCCATTACCACCATCGGTAATTGCTAATCCAGAAGTTTCAGTGACTGTATATCCTGGTTTAAATCCTCTTGTAATCTCAGCACTACCAGAAGCAACTGTTCCATCAATATATCTGTATTGAATTGCACTTGTACTATTATCTTCACAAGCACCTATACCTTGATTAATCCAATAAGTTCCTCTTGAGCAAGAAATAGTTCTTCCTCCATTAGGAGTAGTAGCAATAATATCTCCCTCATATCTAGTAAAATTAGGATTAGTACTGAATACTGAACCCCATTGTCCTGTTAGACTAAAGTTACCAGGAGCTACTCTAGCACCACCTGATCCTCCATCTTTACCACTACCATTTCCACCAGCCATATTAATTCCACCACCTCCGCCACCATTAGCGGTTAATCCAGCATCTCCACCTTGACCAACAACAGCCATCAATTGTGCTCCTCTATAAAGAAATATAGAAGAATTATTAGATACACCAATTAAAGTATATTCAATATTTTTTAAAATTCTAAAGTCTATAACAGACTTTCCACCTCCACCACCTTCATAAATTCCATTATCTGCTCCTTTAGAAGCACTAATAGTCATTCTTATATTATAATTCTCTTCTGGAGAATAGAATTGAATGATACCATAATCACTTCCAAATGTATTGTTATCTAAAGTAAAGGCACCATCTTGTCCTATATTTTGTTCTAATATCTTCTGTTGATTGGTAGCAGCAGTATAGGCTTCAAGCTTAACCATACTTCTTGGAGTTACTCCAGTAAATGCAACACCTACAGATTTGGATTCCACTCTATATCCCGCAGCATCCTGATATGCATGGAATTGAACTGTAGAAATTCCTACAGTCATTTTCTTTATTTCTAAAGTAGGAGTAGTAGCACCAGAAGCATAATTTCCTGTTATAGCACCAGATCTACCTTCATCTACAACTACCTCTCCATCAACTGTCCAATAATATGTTAAATCACCATAAGTGGTGTCAGTTGTAGTTGCGCCAGAAGTAAATGTTGTAATCTCACCTTGACCTATCTGAACACCTACTGGTTGAGGACTAATAGTAACTTCAGGAATCACTGTAAGACTGGCACTAGTAGTATTAAGAGGTCCATTTAAAGCATTACCTACACCTCTTCCTGCTGAATCATAAGTTCCCGAAGCATATCCCACTTCAAGATAAAAACTCTTTCCATTATCAGTAGGACTTTGTAAATTCTTTACTGTTAATGCAGTAGTAGCAGTACCTGTTACATTAGTACTATCACTCATTTTTCCATTATCATCATACCATTGATACACAAAAGATCCAGAAATAGGTGATGCGCCAGGTCTATTGGGTGTTCCTAAATTAGCACTAGCAGTACCCACAAAAGTAGCAATACCAACCCAACTTGATGTTATTAAATCTGGTGTAGTAAATGCTGGTATAAAATCTGATGTATATTTCGCTACTCCCTTATAAATTCTCACATCCTGTATATAAGTTACATATTGAAGAAAATCCATACCTTCACCATTTCCATCATCCCTAGCTCCAACCATTAATTTAAGACCACTATTGTTAGCATTGCCAGCCACCGTCTTAGATTCCTGAAGAACTCCATTCACATAAAGACTTAAAGTAGTTCCATCCAAAACCATTGCTATATGATACCATCTATCGGTTATCAACGATGAATTAGAACTTATTTGATACGCTACTGTATTAGATCTACACACCAAACCACGAATAGTACCGTCTGTCTCACGCAATATCAGAAAATTTCTCTCTACGCCTGAAGTAATAGTCCCTTCCCATTGACTTATTATTGTTTCAGCCCTAGAACCTGCAGACCCAGTGAAATAAACCCACCCTTCAACTGTAAAATCTCCGTTAAAATACCAATCTTGAGCATCACTAAACCTTATATAATCAGCACCAGCCTCACGAAATCTATAACTGGTTCCATATAAATTACTCTCTAATGTACTAGTAGTAGCTCCTATATCGGTGGCAACCTTATTAGTACCACTTCCTCTTACATCAGCACTGACGTCTCCAACAGTGGTATTCAAAGGAAGAGCAAGAACTAAATCTGCTTTATTATCATCATCTCTAAATCCACTAACAGCAACAGCTCCATTATCATTTGTATTCCTAATGGGCAATGCACCTGTGGCAGGACCAAAAGGAGTTTGAAATGCATCAGGTTGAGTTATTACATTACTAGGATTTTCATTAATATCTATGGTAGGACCATTTAGGTCTAATCCTGTCTGGGTAGACCTAAAATTCTGAAATGCTACTGGACTCATGAGAAGTTCTGACCTCCAACTACACCAAACAGTGATGACCCTCCATCAAATGTCATGAAGGAATAAACATCTATTGCATCTGCAGTCTTAGTGACTGTGGGTTCAATCCCTCCAGGCCAATAGACTGGTATAACAACACCAGCACTAGTCTTAAAGGTATCTATACCAACATTTCTAGCAGTAGTTCCTTGTACAAGTTTAATTGTAAATGCAGTAGCCATACTAGAAGTAAAGTTAGTACATCTAAACTCTGTAATATCTTCTGTAGTAGTAACTGTAAAGGTTTGACCTGCACTCAAATCTAGATTAACAATACCAGACGAAGAACCAACAGGAACAGGAAGTTCAGTATAAGTCTTCAGTCTAGTTTCACCTTCTACATCTAAAGTTGCCCTTGGAGTAGCAGTAGCTATACCGACTTTACCTGCTGATGATAATCTAACTCTCTCAGATCCACCAGTTTTTATTATAAGATCATCAGTTACAGCACCTAATTGTACATTATTGGTTGTGCTGTTATCCTTAAATGCTATTAATGAAGTAGCATCAGTGCTTTCTAATAATGCACCTGCATTATCAGCAGTTTTTATATGAACTTTATGTGTAGCACTACTTACACCTATTCCCAAATCATTATCTAAATTAATTCCACCAGTAAACTCTGATTGTCTAAGGAATTTAGATGTATTAACAACATGTAAATCTGTTCCACCAGCACCTACATTTGCATTATTAGTTCCATCTAAGTTCAAAGTAATATTACTTCGACCTGCAGTAGTAGAACCAATACCAATAGTCGGACTGACTCCATTACCCTGTGCAGAAGGATGAAGAGCACTATCATATAATGTCCACAAACTATCTACAGCTAGATTGAATAGTCCAGAACCATCACCTTCAATAGTATTAGCATAAAGGAGACCATCAACTCTTAATTTTGCTCCATTAGCAGTAGAACCAATACCAACTGCTCCATTCTCTATAACAAATGTAGAACTACCAGATCCAACTCTAAGGGTTTCATCTGTTCCACAAGCAGTAGTAGCAATACCAATTCTATCAAAATTAGCCTCATTAATAAGAGCACTAGCACTAATAGCACCAAAAGGAGCCCAATCATTATTAGTTGTAAAGACCCATCCAGTAGTACCACCTCTAGGTGGGTTATCTTGCCAAACAATATCTCCTGGGTTACCTGATGTAACTGGAGTAGAAATACCAACTGTATACTTTCTAGAAACAGTAGCATCACCTTGTAAGAAAATGCTATTAGCCTCAATACCCTCATCAGAAGATGAAGTTACTTTCTTGGAGAATGATACAGGTCCATCAAACTGAGATAGAATGTCATCATTAGCACCACCTTCTACCTTAATAGATCTAGAAACTGTTACCTCTAAAGGAGTAATAATGTCTACACCTGAAGCAGCTCCTGTTGAGAAGAGGTCTTCTCCAGTAACTGTAGGAACAGGAGTATCAAATACCTCTTCCTTACCAGTAGTAGCATCAATCTTCTTATTACCTACAAAGAAGTCTCCACTGTCGTTCATTCCAGTATAGACGTTAACACCACCACCACAAGTAAATGATTGAGCTAATAATTGCTCATCAAATGATGGTGAAGTATCTTGTCTAGATGGTAAAGCAGTTGAATAGTTACCTGGACCATAACCAACATATTCAAATGTATGGCTAGTAGCTCTGGTACTAGATGGTTTCCTCAATTCAACTGGTTCAACAATTAATTGTCTTATAACACTACCATTAACATGAGCTGCTGCTTGAGTTCCTAATAATCCTCTGAATACCTTAAGTGGATTACCACTTACAGTACTCTTAATTCTCATTATTTCATCATCAATTCTCAAGTAATCTCCAATCTTCCAATCAACACTAGCAATTGAAGTAGTATTAACCTCATCAGTAGAAGCTGACATGGCAGAAGATAAAGTATCTGTTATTCCACCATAAATGTTCTGCTGTCTTCCACCGAAGTTCTCATCATATAATGTGACGTTACCACCTTGAGCACTCAATCCTGGATAATAACCTCTAACAGTACCAGCAACACCTGGACTTAAAGTACTAACACCAACATTAAGAACTGCCTTAGTAAGACTAACAACCTCAGTAACAACAAATCCTGCATTCCAGAATGAATTAGTAGCACCACCAACAAAGATAGTATTATTAGGTCTTAATCCATGTGCTGTAGATGTAGTAATAGTTGCTATTCCAAGTGTATTTGTATAGTCAATAGCACTAATAGTTAATCCTTCTCCAGTTACTTGAGCATAACCATTAGCAGTATCTGTTACACCAACACCAGTTTCATGATGAACTGCACCATCAGTAACACCAACTCTCGAATCTACAATAAATTCTTTAGTACCAGTTTGAGTTGAAATACCAGTAATTCTATACAGTTGGTTATAATCACCATAATTGGTAGATGTTATACCAGCAATACTAACAGTATCTCCAACATTATCATAAATCTTAGTTACCTCTAAAATAGCAGTAGTAAATCCAACAGCAGTTTCAGCATGAGGTACACACTCTTGGTCTAACCACAATAAATCTCCTTCTCTATAGTTAGTACCACCATTCATAACCTCTGCACCAGTAATAACTCTTGAGGAATTAACAGTTACTCTACATGTAGCATTGACTCCAAATGGCTGCCACTTAGTGCTAGTAGTATTATCAATATAAGTTTGAATTCCTACCTTACGAACAGTAGCATTATAATAATATTCTGTAGCTCCAGAATTTACTCCATATCCTACACCACCAGATACAACACCAAACTGAGTTACCCTATTCAATCCATGATCATATGTAGTGAATACTGTATGAGCAACTCCAACTTGATCTGATTGAATGTCAGTAATTGCTACACCTACTCCTAAATCATAATAGGCTCTATCAACACCTTGCTTAGTAATACTATTCTTAACTTCATCAACTACAACTTCACCTGTTTTATCTGGTAAAGCATAAGTTTGAGTAGCACTTGGGTTGGAATTTGGATTATCTCTATCATATTGAGGATACAAATCCTTAATTGGTTGAGAGAATGAGAACTTAGACTTATCAGTAAATGGTGTTACTGCTGGAGTACTAGAAGCATCTACTGCAGTGAAATAATAAACACCATCCTGCTCACCACTTACATATTCTCTAATCTCATCAATATTATAAATGTAAAAATTGTTACTAGTGTTTACCCTCTGATAAGTAGGTAAAGCTGTAGTTCTAGTTGATACATTATTACTAAACTGATCTGGATCAGTAGTAGGACCATCATTTACCTTAAACTGAGTAAGTCCTGTAACATCAGAAACAGTAAATGTTCCATTATATCCAGAATTACCAATACCTGTTGTATTTTCTGCACTAGTTACATTAAGTATCTTAACCCTAGAACCAACAGAAAGACCATGAGGAAGTTCTGTGTCATAAGTAACAACTCCAGAACTAACATATGTACAAGTTCTTAGGAAACTGAAATTCCTCATTTCAGTCTCATTAGTCATAGTAACTGATGTAGGACTAAATTGTAATGCTACCTCAGTATTATTAAGACCAGTTACATCATTAGATTCCTGAACCACAAAAGAAGATTTAGGTGCTCTTGCCGAAGTAATACCACTACCAGCAGGAATTACATACCTATACTTATAAATCTTATCGCTTAAAGTTCTACTGTCTGGTTTCCTAGTAACAAAAGTCCTAGGTGTTGCATCACCTAAATTAGCAGTGTCAAGAGAAATAATAGTGGGTGCTAACGTATTATCAGTAGCAGCAGTACCAACATTAACATACCAATTACTATTAGTAGTATCATATTGAATTGGATGACCTACTTCTCCAGCCAATTTATCACTAACTCTACTTTCTACTGTTAGTGTTCCACCAAGATTATTAATAGTTAATGCTTTAGCATCAACAGCATCATTAGCAGATGTTGCAATCTTAATCTGATCACCAGCTAAGTTAGTGGTGATAGCATAATAAATTCTATTAGCATCAATTCCATCAGGAAGACGAGCATTATCACTAACAATTCTAATAGACTCAGCATTTATAAACTGATGTCCTTTTGTTAAAGTAAGAGTAGAATCTGTAATACTATTACCGGTGGAAACATTCCTTCCAACAATCTCCTTCTTCACTGAACTGACTTGAGTAGAACCCAACCCAGTATTAGGCATTACAATACGAGCAAAGTACTCTACTGATGCTCCTTCTTGTGTAATTAAAGTATTTAATTTATCATTATTCTTTGCACCAAACCTATAACCCTGAATCACACTCTCTGGAGGATCCGATAGGTTAGTTTCCTGATAAAGATACAATTTACTTGTAGTACCTGCTCCAGCACCTGCAGTAGTTAATCCAACATCAATAGCACCATACTCAAGATTAATATTAGCATCTACATTTTCTTTGGGTGGGATGATATTAGTAATATATCCTACATCATCTCTAAGGAATGAATCACTTCTAAATCCCTTAGAAATTAAAGCATTTTGTCCATAACTGGAATTGGAATTAGTAAGAGTAAACTCACCACCAGTTTCGGTTACAAATTGTTGAGCAAACCCAGCAGCTTCAGTAGAATCTATTTCTACTAATGCATTATTGGATGCTTTAATGTGATAATTGTAATATGCTGGCTTGTACTTAGCATTTCCATCATTATGAATATTTGAAATGGTAGTAGAATCATCATAACTACCAGTTGTGGCGTTATATTTTACAAAAGCATTATTATCTTTCTGTAAACCAATACCTTTAAAATTTTGAACTATAATAGATTTAAATCCACTTACCTTAGATCCATCTGCATGAAGACCATTAAGACCTAAAACAGAACTCATATCTACGTTAAAGATATAAGGAGAAGAAGACTCAACAGTATTTGTGTCTAATACAACCTTAGAGGCAGAAACAGTAGGAGCAGCATTAACTGGATTAACTGGTACTACGTATTTGAAGGAAGTCGTAAGACCAGAACTATTTTGATATAAAACTTGATTTACTGTAAATGAACCATTATAGGCAGCATCCGGAACCCCACTAACATTAAATGCAGTATCTACATCCAATCCAGCAAGTCCAGTTGAAATATCAACAGTAATAATATCTGATGTAGTAGAACCATCACCTGCTATAATCTTACTAATGTTAACTTCACCACTCTTAGGGCCAATAATCCTATATTCATCAATCTTAGGTTGAATATCTAATCCAGAAGAAGGATAATCAGGTTCAACTGCACGTCCAGAAGCAGAACCATAAAGAAGTCCTATCTTCTCATAATAGACATCTAAATCAGTTCTAGGGGTATAATAAGTATTAAATATATCTTTTAAATCAATATAATTAACACCATCTACAAATTCAAAAGAAGTTAGTTTGTGATGAGTGAAATTAGGGATAAATTGTGCTTCAGTATAATCTTTATAAACCTTACCATTAGGATTACCATCAAGAATAGAGAATTGCCAGAAATAACTGCCACCAGTCATTCTAAAGATAGCACTACGCTCAATATTAGTATTATCAGGATTAGGTACGTATAAAGGGCGTATTTTTGTCTTTCTTACATCCATACCCACAATGGATACACCACGTGGAACTATGACGCCACCATATATACTGTTTACTTTATAAAGAATATTATTAGGAGAAGCTAAATCAAAGTTAGAAGTGGTAGATAAAGCAGGAAAATCACTTGAAGTAGTACCTGACCTTAATCTATATCTAATAGGATCTGTAGAATTATCGGGAAGCCATCCAGGTCTATTATCTACATCATGTTCCCCAGGATATAGGACTATACTTGTTTTCCCAAAACGGTCATTATCCAACCCTTGCTGGTATGAAAATCGTGCTGCTTCAATTAGAGCCCTTTGAATGGTAATGAAAGGACGTCCAAGTGAATTTCCCTGATTCTCAACAGCATCGGTGGCATCCAAATCATTTGGATTTACATAAATGACGTTACCACGAACATTCTTCAGGAAATTATCTAAGCGACTAAGTGGCATCTCTTTTGCGCAGTAATTCTATTATGACTTATTTATCAAAAAAGTAATAGGGTCATTTTTTACCTGGAGTTTTTTCGCCCCTATTTTTGGAATAAAAAGTCATTTTTGCTCAGGAAGTAGACACCTTTGCTTCAGTGTAAGCTAGAATGTCATCATTCACTACTGCACGTACTAGTGTTAGAACATTCATAAATTCTTCCATATTATCACACTCTACTATCCTCTCACCACCTTCATTTGAATAAAGTCTAAAGGTCCGAGAACAAGTATCTACCACCACTCTAATTAGATGCTCATCATCTTCTTCTTTACAAGCATAGTCTTTGGGATCGTATTCAGACGACATAAAATCTACTTCTATTACTTGTCCATTTTACAACATCACAAGAAATTTGTCAAGAATCTAGTAATGTAGCATTGACATTATAATAACAACTGATATGACCACCACTCTGAGATTTCACAATGACCTGCTTACCCCATTTAATACTTTCAACATATAGTTCTTGATAAGATCCAATAGGAGTCAAAGTAATCGAGAGAGTATCCATATCAACTTTATCTGTCCATTCTTTAGGAAGATTAATAATGGTAGTGTCTTTCATGGTTCCATGATAAGTCACTCTATTGTCAGCCATAATTTTCACCTCAATGTGTTTTATTTAGATGTGTTATACCAAAAAGAAAGAACAAATCTCTCTACTCCTTCTACTGGACTTACATAATGAAGATACTGAGAATTAGAAAAAATAATTAACTTACCTGCCTTAGGTTTAACTTCAAAATCCTCAAAGCAAGTATATCCTCCAGTAAAATCATCATTCAAATAAAGCATAGCAGCGAATATATCTGGATTATGCTTATTATTATCGTCAAGATGGGGTTTCATAAAAGTACCAACAGGCCATCTTACAACACCCACATAATCTAAGTTTACACTAGAATCAAAACTTTTGCAAATATTATTGACCCTCATGACAACTTTATCATCTAAAGATGGAACTGTAGATTCTACATCTCCACCCAAATAAACTGCTGTATGATCTTTCCATTCAACTGTAGTAAGATAAGTATCTCCTCCTCTATCAGGAGTTCCATAAGGCATTTCCTTTTTATTTGCCTTGGAAAGATCTATAAAAGATTGACACAAAGAAGCATCTAAAAAATCCTCTTCAATATAAATTAATTTCTTCACATAGTTACAGTATTAGGAGGACCAGCAAATCTGGGATCAGTAAATGTTTGATCTTCATAATGTACTTTCTCTGGATTATAGTTTGGATCAGGATAATCTTTCCAACTTTCACCTTCATACTCAGTAATTAATGGATTAATATCTTTTCTTTCAGCATAAACATGATAGAAACAATTGATAGGAATACCAGGTTTCGATTGAACTTCTATCTTTTCTGCATCCCATCTCTTTACAATAATATCTTGATGTGCTCCAATAGGTTGAAGTTGAACAGAAATACTTTCAATATGAACTAAATCTTTCCAATAATAAGGAAGTTCTATAATATTATCATTCTTTAATCTACCTCTAAAATAAACTCCAACTTCTGGTCCCTCAATACAAGCATGACGAAGTCTATATCCTTCTTTACTAGGATGTTTTATATCAAAAGGTTTAGGTCTACCATCAGCCTGACTAAACCTTGAACTCATAGTTTGGCCACTAGTTCCTATAGTAAATATTGCATCACCATACTTATCTATTGTCGTGACATTATTAATACTAATTGCAGTAGGAGTGGCGCTCTGAATATTAATACATTGACCTGTTTGAGTACTACCAGTTATATTACTATTACCGGTAAGTTGTAGTGCAAAAGGTGTTCCATCATCTCCTTGTAAAAAAGTATTACCTTTAATCCAAAGTGATCTAGGAGGATCATCAGATTCTTCATTCTTATCTCTACCAATCATCTGAGTTGCTACTATACTACCAAAAGCATCAGCAGTTCCTGTTTGCAATGGTCCTTCAATATAGGCCGAACCTCTGACTTCATCCTGTCCAGTCTTTAATGCTTTAGGTTGACCATTGCCTACAAACAATCTTTTACCAACTTCTACGTCTGAAAAATGCATTACTCTCCTCCTGCTTTAAGTTCCTTGGCATTTTGTTCTGTACTAGATGGTCCAGTTTTACTACCTTTGAGTTTAGTAGCACCATCAGCCATATCAACTAGTCCTCCATAGATATTCATAATAGCATTTCCAACAATATCTAAAGTTTTTTCAGAGAAAAACTTTACGGATTCTTTCCCTCTCATATCTATGGACTTAGAGTTTATCACCACTTTATCATTACTGTCAAGAGTAATAACTCCTGTTGTTCCAGTAGGACCATTAGCAATCAACTCAATATCCTGAGCTTGTAATTTAATCTTTCCTTGTGGAGCTTTAATTATAATATCACCACTAACAGAATCTAAAACAATACCAGCTTGATTAAGAACATTATTAGGAGTAGTTAAACAATTATCACCAGCCTTTACTTTAAAAGAACCTTTAGATCTACACATGGTTCCATGCTTACGCTCTTCATTCCCAGTATGATCCATTGTAATATAATGAGTCCAATCATGTCCACTCCTCAACATCGCTGCTGATTCATTATTATCATCATGAATATGACCGAACTTTATCTCACCATCTCGTTGTCCATAACGAATGGTATGATAATTTTTTCTTTCTCCTTTTGCCATTTATTTAAAAAGTAAAATTAAGTTTCTTCAGTATCAGAACCTGTTAAAATAATAGGAATAGGTTCTGGGGGTGTAAATCCCTCTCCTTCATCTGAGTATGCTCTCATTGTATCTGATGGTGGTTTCAGAGTCCTTTGTGGTGGTGGAACAACTCCAACACAATCTACTATAGACACCAACTTATCCTGAGCTGGTCTGTATTCTACAACCTCATCCTGAGCAATCCTTTCTACACAGAATTTAGGTAGAATCTCAGCGTTAAATCCAGTCTCTGATTTTATATAGATGTCTGGAGACTCAGTAAATCCTTGACCTCCATCAGTAACTTTAACAGACATTAAACTTCCCAAATCATTGAATTGAGGAACTAAAACAGCACCAGCATTAGGTTCTATAGTAATCTCATCTTCCTGAGAATATCCATACCCAGGAGACACTATAATCACATCACAAAGAGTAAGAATTGCAGGATAAGCACCACTACTTTCTGTAGGATAAGCTCCACTTTCTTGCTTAACAGGAAGAGTAGGAGCAGTAAACCTTCCTGGTTTTTTCATAACATAAGGAGTACCACCTTTAATAACTTCTCCTCCACCTACTCCAACATCTGTTTTTATTGTTTCAATATCAGTAACACCAAAAACTTCTGCGCCAATTTGTGGTGTTGCATCTGTTATTTCTTGTACATCTGCTGGACTAAGAGGTTCAGTAGTAATCTCAGTTCCTGGTGGCATTAATACAGTATCTCCAGCAACTACGCTTAAAACTGTTCCAGGAGGACGTGGTATTTCTAAGTTACCATTAGCGTGAGTAATAGAGGAATCATCTGGTCTAGCCCATACTCTTCCATCACCACCAGTAGATCCATTAGGTTGTCCCAAATAATCTATACCAGGTTGCATTACTCTAATATCTAATACACCTATATGTTCAATACCATTTTCATCAGTCCAAGGACCAATAATAGGTTCAATTTGAGCGCCATTTCCTATACCACAAGGATCTATTACTCTAGCTTGAGCTGCATCGTCATAGTTCTTACCAAAAGATTTCATATCAGCTCCAAGAATCTCACCCAGTCTGGACACAATAAGATTACCAGCAGCACCCCTACCTGCTCCACCATAAATGTCTAACAAAGGAGGACCACACTCAACAGGTCCAGTATCACATCCATTATGTCCGAATACATCACCAAAAGGAAGATTAGGCATATCTAAATCTGGTGCTGCTACAGACCCAAATAAATTAGAAAAACCTCCTGCAAGTTTACCAATATCTCCTGCACCCATACTTGGAGTACTAAATCCACCATCCCATAAACTCATCTCACTTGTTTGTGCGCAAGCAGGATTCTGCTCACACTCTAGGAAAGATAAAACATCTTGAATAATACCTAATGCTTCTCCACCTGGGAATGCTATACTCATTCCAGTTAATCCATTTAGAGCACCAAATATACTACTCAGACTATTCTCAATAGCATTAGCTAGTGTTCCCATCATAGCACCAACCATATTATCAATGAAACAAGCTGCTGCATTTACTAACTTATTAACTGCATCATTTAAAAAACCAGCCAGCATATCCATCAACCCACCAGCTATATTTCTAAATTGACAGGCAATAGCATCATTTATCGTCTCAACTTCTTTCTTTAATGCTTGTCTCTGATTGGGAAAAACTGAATCATAAGTGTCCTTCAACTTATCATTAATCTTTTCAGTAGTATTCTTCTGCACCTCAGCCATAATCTGTTTCATTGAACCAGAAATTTGTTCAGAAGCTTCCATTACTTTCTTCTGTATCTGTCCCTCAAAATCACTTACTTCTTTAGAAATAGAATATTTTCTTTCAGTTTGTGCTCTCTTAATTTCTTCTACCTCTTTTATTAAATTCTTAGTTATCTGTTGTATCTTCGCAGTAGGAACAGGTCTACAATCTTGAGGTTGCTCTACTGGATCCTTCTTCTGACCATCTCTTTTCATAACAGCAGAAGAAGTACTAGTAGTATTAGTATCTCCACCAGTACTTTCTATAATATTAGCATTATTAGAAGTCCCATCCTTTTGTTCCTGCTCAGCTACTATTGCATTCGCTGCTGAATCAGATTCCTTTACTCCACTGACTGCCATCTTATCCTTTGGAGTGTATCCACTAAAAGGAAGGAACTTAGCATCAGGCACATTCTTCATCACTGCCTGGTAATCATTATACCCAAGAGTACCCATGATTACAGGAACTTGACATTGATCTCCATCTAAGAAGAATCCAAAGACCCAACAACCTTGAGTAAGATTTGCGTTCTGATAAGAATTACGTCCACCACCACCAGCAGTGACTGGGTACATCACAGTTGCCCAAGGAAGTTCTTCATCTAATAAGGAAGATGGAGCAGCAGTATGGTATCCCATAATGCGAACCTTATATCTCTCAGCAAATCCAGGTTGCTCAGTATTATCCGGCAAAGGATGTCCATTAAGATTTCCTTTCCAGACTTCTTCATCAGGAATTTGTCCTATCCACCAGACAAATCCATCTCTACCAACAAAATGATTTTTAACAAAATTATTATCCATTACTCTAGTACCTCATTAGTACCTGTTGTTTTTTTACCAAATGAATCTCTAACCAAAGTAAGACTAGTAAGAGTACTACCTGGAGTAACTTTATGACAAACATTAGCTACCATATATATGCCTCCACTCTCAGGGTTAGCTGACTTTGTAGAAGCACCAGATAATTCAGGAAACTCACAAGAAACTATATCACCTGCATGAATACTAAAGTCACCAGGAATAGTAATGTTAGTCTTAACAGTAAACAATTGATTATATCTCATAATAGTTTGAACCATTGTATCTGCAGCTTTAAAATTAGGTTGGTCCCTAAACTCTCTCCAGTATTCTAATTGATCCTCCACAGTTTGTCCTTTAGGAATTGTACCAACATCTAAAATATGACTCATTAATCTAGAAGGAGATTGAGTAAACTCTTTTGCTACTAACTTATCATATGATGTTCCAGCTGTAGTTACTTTCTCAGATTGCTCTTCAATAGTATAGTTTGTTACAACATAATTAAAAGCATAGAAATCAAAGAAAATAGATCTATTATTATAAACTCCCATCATTAAGTTTTCATTTAAATCTATATCACTTTCAATATCCGCAGTTAAAACCTTTGCATCATATCCTTCTGGCAATCCGGGAGTATTATTAAAATAAAATTTCTTAGTAGGAGTTCCTTGGAATATCTTATCAATAGATTTAAAATGAAATCCATCCCTAGTTTGATAGAAAAAATATCCTGCTGCTCCACCAGTAGCTGTTCCTCCTCCTTCTGCTTCTATTTGAGGAATAGACTTAGATGCCAACCAAGTACAAATATAAAAAGGTTTCTTATCATTCCCGATAAAATTATAAGGTTCAGCAGTTTCATCTACATCTATCTTTGTCTCTACTTCTAATACATCTTTCAAAATAGTCTCTACGTTCTGAGAGATACTCCCTTCATATCTTTTCACTACTCTAGTTTGTTCATTGGCAAAAAATTCTCTAGAAGCAAGGTCAATATAATAAAGATCTTGCTGAGTACCAGGATCAACATCCCTCAATCTATTCACATACAAACCTTCATCAAAAGTCAATATATTACCATAAGTATCTTCCATCGAAATATCAGTTCTTTCTCCTCCACGTATAGGAAGACTATCAATAGTTCCTTGAGAAGCTCCTGCAGTACCCTTCTGATCTTGTTGAAATCCTGTCTCAACCACAGTAGCAGTGGCAGTAACGTGATTGGAAATAACACTTTCATAATAACGAAAATCTACTACACCCCCAGACAAATCTACAGCATAATCTGTGAAGTTAGAAGATATCTTAAACTTCTCAATATTACCAGATTGTTCAGGAGAATTTTGTGTCATTAACCTACTTTATATAAAGAGCCTGTTACTTGTGCTTTGTAGTAACTATTTAATGCTTCTTTCGAACCAACTGGAACGATTAAAGGTGTTGAATCTCCATCATTAGAACTAGGAGTAGTAGTATTATCTCCTTGATCAAGAACTATTGTACCATCACCACCTTGATCCTCATAAGATGCTTTAGATGCTACAGCATCAGCACTCCCTTCTGCGTCTGATGTTTGATTAACATCAACTTCTGCTTTAGTTTTCTCCTTAGTGTTATCTAAAGTAACATCTTCCTTTTCCTTCTTCCCTTCATCTATCTTCTCCTCCTTTTCTTCACTACTAAAGAATCCTTTCCAAAGAAGAGGACCAGTCACAAAAGGATTAGCTAAAGCTACTGGATTAGGAACCCCCCATTTAGAATGTTTTTCCATAAACATATTCCAGAACCTACCAAATCCACCAGTAATCCAATCTAATGCGGTCTTACCTGCTTTAGCAAGACCCTGCAATGCTTCCATAAATTTCTCACCTGCAGCTCCCCATCCATCACCCATAAATCCAGTATATAATAAATCACCTACAAACTCACCCAATATCTCACCCAATATCATACCCAATGGTCCACCAAAAGAACCAAGTGCTCCACCCAGTCCAGCACCTATTGCTTTAAATAAAGTCTGCTCAAGAGGGTCATCAGCCAACATGGACGTGATGGCAACCAATAGAGGACCTATAATAGGAATTTTTATACCCTTAGATGCCTTAGCCATTGGCTTTAATGTTGGACCAGCCTGCTTTAATCCTTGTGCTGCTTTAGGTCCAAAGAATTTTTGTATTAATTTAAGACCGCCTTTAAGGGGTTTAGTAACTTTGCTGGCAACAGTCTTTGCCTTCTTTACTATGGGTGCAGCCTTACTTACTAATGGTTTTGCTGCATCCTTTGTTCTTTGAACAACTTTAGATGCTTTAGATGATACAAAAGTCTTTGCTTGACCAGCTATATCTTTTACCTTAGTTGCACCAGCTTGTACAAAAGCTTTACCTGCTTGAACTGTTTGCTTAACCTTACCAACACCCTGCATCAAAAGTTGTCCTGGTTTACTGGCTAAGAATGCTCCTTTAATAGCAGCAATACCACCCTTAGCCCATGCAACAATCTTAGCTCCTAATCCAGCAAGTTTTTTAGCAATGAGACCACCCAACCATTTAAATGGTTTAGCAATGAATTTTAAAGTTTTAACTGCACCCTTACCAAGAAGTTTAAATATCTGTTTAGTTAATCCAAATCCATTAAACAATTCAAATAAAACTGCTCTGAAAACCCAGAAGAACTTATCCCAATTCTTTACTACAAATTCAAATCCTTTTTGTATCTTCTGTATATTATTCATCAAGAATAATACAAGACTACCCAATGCTACTTGCATAAGGAAATTAGTAATGAAATCTAAAGGACCTTTTGCTTTCTTAGCAATAGTTGCTTTAACTTGAGATCCTACTCCTTTAGATTCTAATTTCTTTTCCCTTGCTTTTCTTTTTGCTGATGCTACTGCTGCTTTACGAGCTTTAGCCTCATCTTCTACTTGTTTCTTTGTAGTGCCAGTTAGCATTGCTATAGCACCAGTCATCTCAGTAATATTATCAATCTTCTGGTTTAGCACCTTAAAATCAATAGGACCCTTATCAATTATAGCTAAAGCTCCACCTTTATCTCCACCACCAGTAGGTACTAAAGCTTTAGTAGGAGTTACTACAATAGCTCCCCCTCCAGCATAGACACCCTGTTCCTGCATTATATTTTTAGCAGCCTGTCTTTTTTCTTTCTTCTTATCCTTCTTTTTCTTTTTCTTCCCACCAACAAATTCTTTTGCTTTCTTTTTAAGTTTATCTTTAGCAAATTTCTTAGCTAAAAGCTTAGCTCCTGTTATTAGAGTAGTAAATATTGCCATCTATCTTACCCTACAATATTATAGATGGATTTAATAACCAAAGTCCCATCATTACGTATATCAGATGCTGAGAAAGGTGTAACAGATCCTCCATTAGTTCCTCCACCACTGGATCCAGTAGCTCCAGTTTTATTTGCGCCAGCCATAACTATATTCTTACCACCACCTCCACCAGGAGGTCCAGGAGGAGCAATAGCTCTAGTAGATTTTTCAACTTCAGCCGGGAACATAGAATTAGCATCCTGTGTTACCTGACCTGCTTCTAACGCAGCAGCTCTACCAATAACCATCTCTTTATTAGCTGGCTTCTCAAAGAATTTTACCTCAAAATCTCTAGCACCACCCCACCAATTTTTGTTAGGTTCAAACTTTCCATTGGCAGGAAATAGATTTCCTACAAACTTATCTGATCCAAATTCTTCATTCCATATTTGTATCCTTCCATCTCTTCTTCCTACTCTTAAAAAATATGCTTCATTCTTAGGACCTTTAAACCTATTCTCTTTCTTATCGTCTCCAATATAACCCCCACCTTCAGCTGCTACTCTACCATCTTTCATAATAGGTTGATTAGTTCCACCACCCTCTGCATTCATTGCAGCTAAATTATCTACTCCAACTTGGTCTACAGCACCTTTGCTCATCACAAATTCACCAGGTTCAAGCATCGCTGGTATAATATCACCCTTACCAGATCCAGGAACTTCTCCACCTCCTTGCATCTGTGCTTCTGCTGGTGGTTCCCACTTAGGTATTTGTGGCGCTTCTCTTGCTATTGGTATCTGAAATACTGGAAGAGGATCCTCCACTCCAGGAATAAGACTCAGTACTGTATTAATACCATCAGCTACCGCTTTGATACCAACATTAATTCCATCTGCTACCCAATTAATCGGATTTATTACCCACTTCCACAACGCCTTCATCATATCATTAACAAACCCAGTTACTCCATTAGCAAAATCCCTAATGGGTTTCATAATTTTCTCTGGATTATTAATAATATCCAAGAGAGCAAGAACTCCAGCACCTAAAAGAACATTAGTAAAGAACTTCAATATCATATCAAAGAAACTACTAACAGGTTTAATTACCTTGTCTAATGTCTTCTGTATAGGAGAACTTCCTTTTGCTTTTAATGTTGCTTCTCTAGCATCATCTGCTGCTGAATCTTGTTGTAATCTTAATTGCTCTGCATTCTCTTTATTAGCATCAACTTGACCTTCTAAATTACCAAGAATATTATTAAGGTTCTGTTCTATACTAGTAAGACTTGGCTCTAAAATATTCTTAAGAAAATCAAGTACGTCCTTAAGACTAGGTTGTTTCTCTCCATCTATTTCCGCTGCATCATCAGACGTCTTTAATGCATCTGCAGTTCCTGGTAATAATTTCTGTACGCCAGCAGCAGGTAATTGAGCTCCACCTCCACCACCTACTCCTGCTTTCTTAGCAAGAACTTTATTAACAAACTTCTCAAAATTTATCTTATCTCCTCTTTTTTTAAAACCTTCTTTTCTTTCTTCTCCAGTTACAACCTGACCAGCAATAGTTCCTTCCGTAGTAAGCTCATCCACATACTGTGAATACCTATCTCCACCTAAAAGTTTTTTACCGTTTACTCCGTTAGCCATTCTGTTGCTGTTTTCGTTTGAGTTCTTCTTCCTCTAAGTGTTGCTTGAGAAGTTCAACATAAACATCTCGTTCCCAAGGTATTAGATTTTCGATCTCAGTTAATGAGTATTTATGGTACTGCATCAAAGCGAAATTTAACTTATAGTAATTCTCTAAATCCATATGGACTAGAGCTACGCGAAAAAAGACGACAGTCCCTCCAATACTACTGTACTCTTCTTCTTAGTCTTAGGATTAGTTACATGAAGCTCATGAGTTAACTTAGGCATAGTGTCAAAAAACTTTTCAATCTCCTTGAACTGAGCTGAATTCATCTGCTCTAAAAATTGTCCTACTTCTTTCTTAGTACAATCTGCAGTAGACCAAACCTCATCTTCATTATAAATTTTATCTATACAACTACCAATCAATTCAAAAGATCTTTCTACACTACTCTCTTCTTTAAAATCAAAATTACTATTAACAAATTCCTCCAATGAAGGATACTTCATCTCCATCATCAAATCATCATCAACCTTAATCTTATTAGTATGATCTTCATTCTCCTTAACTTTAATCTCATCAATCATAATAGTCACAGGAACAGAAGTAGTCTCATCATCAGGACAAATGATATTAACTTCCACTTCCTCTCCAACAGATTTACCTCTGATGTTAAGGAACAAATATTCAATATCAAATGTAGGAAGTTTTTCTACTTTGATACCCTTTGTTAATACACAAGCTTTAATAACTGCTTTAATAGCTGCTGTAATTTGCTTAGTATCTTCACTCTCTAATGCAAGAACTAAAAGCTTCTCTTCTTTAACTAAAAATGGTCTATAATTTATCTTCTTCTTTGTAGAGGGTAACTCTAACTCATAAGAAGGAGTAGATATGGTGGGTAATGGCATTACAATTCAAATTCAGTAATATTATATATAGAGGTTTCTTAAGTAAAAAAGTCGAACAGACTAGAAAATATATTAAAATTGACAGCAGAGTTAGGTTCAACTAAAACCTTCTTTCTCTCTCTTACATACCTTATATAATTCATACTAACAGTACATCTTAGAAGATCACTTGCACCATAAGATACTGGCATAGACGTTATACTATCAGGATAAGCACCCACTAACATGTATTGTAATTGCATGGGTCTTACATTAGCAGATGTTATACTGCCAGGATAAGATACATCCTTCTCAAATTTGGTAATATACATCTCAGATCTATAATTATTAGGATAGCTCATTCTATAATTAGCATACCTACTCTTATACATGTTTCTAGATGCATCAACTCCTACTCCAGTAGTATAATCAATCCAAGTATCAAAAAATTCTATTACATTATAGTCATGGTCAACTAGGAAAGTTAAATCCATAGTACCATCATACATCCTTCTATAAACCATCTTCTCAGCTACACCAGCATAATCATTAGTAACATCATGAGTAGCTGTAGCAGATCCGGGAAGTTGTGCAGACTCACAAAGTAATTCTAAATTTTCTCCTCCTCTCACATAATCAAACCCCCTTCCACTCTCCTTAAGGAACTGAAAAACTGCTGGAGGTGGTTGAATTTTTATTTGGTAAACAGACGTCTGAGCTAGGTTAGTTATTCTAGACTTTAACTCAGAAGTTCTATAAGGTCTGGGCGTTATATTCGCCATCTATAAATAATTTTAATTACCATACTATGTATATGAGAAATTGAAATGGCTGGTACTTACAAAAGTATTTTCAAACCAAAAAACCCCAAAAAATATGTTGGGGATGCCTCCAATATTATTTGTAGAAGTAATTGGGAAAGGGAATTCTGCAACTACTGCGACTCCAACACCAATATAATTACTTGGGCATCTGAAGAGTTTGCCATTCCATATATTTCTCCACTTGATAATAGAAGGCATCGTTATTATCCTGATTTCTTAATTGAAGTAAAGGAAGCAGATGGTAAAGTGAAAAAGTATGTTATTGAAATTAAACCCAAGAAGCAAACTATTGAGCCCAAAAAGAAATCTAGGGTAACTAAATCATATATTAATGAGGTGAGAAACTATGCTATCAATCAAGCAAAGTGGCAATATGCTCGTGAATTTTGCAAAGATAATAGTTTAGAATTTAAAATCATCACAGAAGATCAACTCTATGGACGAGGAACTAGAAAGGTATCACGAAGATAAAACAAATAGACTGGAACATGTAGCTAGTGAAATTAACGAGATGCTAGATCCAGATGATATGATGCTGGCTATTACCGAAATTCTAACTGAAACTGAATTGACTCCAGATGTTGGAAAGTTTTATACCTTTATATACGCACCTAAAACTCCTAGGATTAGATATGATCAGTTCCCTTTGATTGCATGTGTTGGTCTTTTTAGGTGGGGGTTTAGAGGAATGAACTATCATTGGGGTGGTAAATTCAGGAATTATACTTGGGAAGAAGTGATAGGTTCTTTACATGTTGCTTATCCATTAGAGATGCAAGACCTTCGTTCTTTTCCTTATCAAAATTTCAAGATAAATATATAAAAGTTCTGTATCATATGGCAGATACTACTGGTTGGGAACAACAAACAAATCCTTCTGAATACGCAGCAAACTTTAGACTTGCTATGAAGACGGGTCAGGAGCTTGTAAAACAAACTGTTCCTGTCATTACTAATAAATTCAGTGGCGATTATACTGTCTACAAAGATAATGGATTGCTACCAAAAACTTCCGTCTATAATTTCTCTGCTGCTACAGGAAAAGAATCTATTGTAAACCAAGTAGATTTTGATTCCTTATTTACTGGCGAGAATGCACCGCAATTTGGTCACGTTAATAAACAAACTAAAAAAGCTACAGTACTATTAGCAAAAGCAGGTATATTAACACAAGATGATAGATCTAAATTCACTAAACTAATTAATTCCCCTGGGTATTTTTCATTAGGAAAAAATGCTTCAACAAATAATCCTAATGATCAGAATAATGATTTAAGAGATGGTGCTCCTGCTAGTGGTGGAGAGGAACGTCCTAATAGAGTTCAAGCACAATCATTTACAGTAGGTGGGTCAGTAGACGTCTTAAGATATCCTCGTCAAAGCTTAGAACAATTTGGGTATGACTATATTCAAATTACTGCTTATGAATATGAAGCATCAGGTCTTGATGTAATGGGAGGAGGAAAAGGTGGTTTTGGAAAAAGATTTAAAAAATCATATGAAACAATCCAACTTCCTATGCAACCCAACCTTTCAGAAAGTCTGGGAGTTGGTTGGGGTGAAGACCAACTAAATGGTCTGCAAGCAGCTTTAGCAAGTGGTGCTATGGGTGCTATGCAAGACGTGGCTGGTGGTAAAATGAAAGAAGCAGGCGGAAAAATAGCAGATACATTCCAAGATATGGGTACAATGGCAAAGGATCCTGCTACTAAAAAATTCGTAGCTGCATACTTTGCTGGTCAAGCAGTAGGTGCAAACGTAACCGCTCGTGCTACAGGACAAGTCATTAATCCTAATCTAGAATTAATGTTTAGTGGTCCCCAATTACGTAGTTTTAATTTTAATTTTACTCTTACACCTAGAGATCCTGAAGAAGCAAGAATTTGTAGAAAGATAATCAGAGCAATGAAGAGAAACATGACTCCTCAAAGATCTGAATCCAATCTCTTCTTAAAAACTCCTAGAATCTTTAAGATAGAATACATATATGGTGAAGGTAATACTGAACACCCCTTCATGAATAAATTTAAACCATGTGCTTGTAGAAACTTCACAGTAAACTACACACCTGATGGTTCTTACATGACTTATAGAGGTGAACCTTCTATGACTTCATACACAATTGCTATGTCATTTGGTGAAATTGAACCCATCTATGCTGATGAATATAAAGGAAACACTAACTCACCAACAATGGGATTCTAAGAAATGGCAAAAAAATCTTATTTTAATTTCATCCCAGATTTTGATTACGTAAGTCGTCTTCCTAAATCCCAAAGCATATCTGATTATTTACGAGTAAAAAATCTTTTTAAAAGAACAAAGATATCTCAAACTATCTTTCAAGATTTAACCTACTTTACTAAGTATCAAATCATTGCGGATGAAAGACCAGATAACATAGCATTTAAAATCTATGGTGATTCTAATTTAGATTGGATGATAATGCTAGCTAATAATATTACTAATCTTCAAGATGAATGGCCCTTAGAAGAAACAGCATTCTATAAATTTCTTTTGAACAAATATGTTTCAGAAGCAGGAATGGAAACTGTTCACCACTATGAAACTCAAAAAGTTACAGACTCTATGGATAGAGTCATAGTTCCTAAAGGGTTAAAAGTTCCATCTAATTATTCTGTAACTTATTTTGATTCTGGTACAGGAACAGAAAAAATTGCTAATGTAATTACTGATGAAGTAACTAATAAAGAGTATGAAGAAAAAATACAAGATGAAAAAAGAAATATCTTTGTAATTAAACCTAGGTTTATTGGTTTAATTATAGAAGAAATGGAAAGAGTGATGAAATATCCTAAAGGAAGCACTCAATATGTTTCTCCTACTGTGGTTAAAGGAGAAAATATAAGACTATATTAATAAAAAAGGGTCTCATAAGAGACCCTTTCTAGTATCAACTCTCTGCTAATTTAGCAAAGTAACTTAGAGGATCTTCTTCCTCTTCAGTAGCAGCAGTAGAAACATTCTTACTTTCTTTGTAGGATGTCTCTAGTTTTTGTAGGACTTCTTCCTCAGTAACCTTCTTGGTTTCCTGAGCAGCATATCCATCGTACTCAGTCTCTTGAGCAGCATGAGCTTTTGCTTTACTACCCAGAACATAATCCAATCTCCTCTTCAGTTCATCATAAGTTTTGAACTGATCAGAAGCAGTGAAAGCAGTCAATGAATACTGCTTCTTCCATAATGCTTCTAGTGCATCGTCATCTTCTAAAAGAGGAGTGGGAGTGTCAAACTCTGACTTATCATAGTTCCAAAAACCATCCTTCTTTTGAATCTTTAACTTAAAGTTAGCACCTGCCCAGAAATCGAAAGGATTGATTGGAGTTTCATCCTCAAATTCTGGTTGCATAACATCCATAACCTTATCAAAGATCTTCTTACCAAACTTGTAGAGAAATACTCTACCCTCATTCTGAGGATTGGTAGGATCTTTTACAACATAGATGTTTGCATAGTAAGAAAGCTTACGCTTCTGTCTACGTACTACATCTTTATCTGATTCATTACCACTGTTCCATAATGACCTGTTTAAATCTCCAACAGGATCTTTTCCTCCCACAGTAGTCAAGGAGTTTTCAATATACCATCCACCTGGTCCTTGGAATGCGTGAGAAAATAACTTTACCCAAGGGAGATCTTCTCCATCTGGTGCAGGTAGAAATCTAATAACAGCATAACCGTTACCACTCTTATCCATCTCTGGTTTCCAGAGACGATCATCGGTGTTACTACCACCTGTGTTATTCATCTTCTCGACTTCTTTGACTAGCTTACTAGTTAAAGAGCCCAAAGAGCTTTGCTTTTTAAGGTCTGAAAAACCCATTTGTATACCTCGTATTGAATGTATTTGGCTTGTTTATACTCTGTTATTTTACCAATCAGATCAAGACTTGTCAAGAGCCTTTTTCATCTCAGTAATTGATTTCTTCATTTGAGAAAACATAGTTCCTAAATCAGTATCCTTGGTAAGACCAAACATACTTGCACTTTGCATGATATCATTTCTCATTGCTTGTGCTTGAGGATCGTCAGATAAACTTAATCTAGCATAAAGAACTTGTTGTCTATCTAATAATTTTTCAAGACAATCAATATGATAACGCTTATCCTTCTCGTCCATATGAGCAAAAGTAAAGATATTAGAATAAACTTCTTGTTGTAAATTCTGTATCTCTTTCATTTCACTTTGAACTATTTCAGAATCAAAGAAACTCATTGGGAGACAATCTCTTTTAGGACTTTTTTATAACGGAATACATCTATATTTATGAAGGGAGTATACTTTTTTATTTTCATACTAACTGATTTCCACACAGGATCATGCTCTGATATTTGCTTATCAAAATTAACTCTATACCCTAATATTTTATCATAGATAACCATACTTTCAAGTGAGGTTTTCCCACCAAGATAACTCTTTAAGATAATAGGATGTCCTTTAGAGCAATCAAATACATCATCTACTTTTTCATTGTCAAACAAATTATGTGATTCTTCTTTAAAAGTATAAGCAAGGGATTGTATTCTTTTCTTCCAAGATGTATATGTTTTCTCTCCATGCTTAATGATATTAGCCATGTATATATTTTGAGGGTCTTCGTCTGTAGCAAAATTAGCAACAAAAAGATCTACAATCTCATTATCTTTATGTTGTCTAGATAGTCTCTCAAAATAATGTTTGTCCTTTCTTTTATTAAAGGTTTCTTCTTTAGCTCTAATATTTCTATTACCATCCAATCCCCAATCATACGCATTCTTACAAAAATGCGTCTTCATAGCAATAAAAGTTTTGTAAGTCTGAAATGGATTCACTTTAATCATATAGGAAGTTTAGCATGAGAAGTTCTCTTAAGGAGATTTAATTCCATTGCTTCACACTTAAGTTTCTCTTTCAATGGTTTTGTAATCAACTTAGGTACTGATTCTACATCTAAATTATTCTTTTCACAAAAGAATACTATGGCATCAACATAACTCATACCATTATTCTCATGAGCAATCTCTTCAATTGCTTCTGTAAATCTTTTAGCACAATAGAATTTATTTTCTATGAGCTCATCTAAATTCTTTCCTTCAGACTTTGCCATATTCTTGTAACTTGAAGTTAACAAACTCTCTAATATATTCGGAGAGTAACTTAATGTACTTCGCCTTATCATACTCTTCATAGACTACAACCTCTCCATCTTCACAGGACATAATGATTACAAATTTCTTAACTGATATCTCTTTCATCTCATACAACATACACGCATAAGCAGCACACTGCACAAAATAATGATCTATCCATTTACGTGGTTTAGGTTTCTTAGAAGTCTTAAAGTCTATGACTGCAAGTTCATCTTCATAATCGGCAATACAATCAACTGTTCCTGCCACTCCTAGTTTAAGACTATAAAGGGGCTGCTCAATTGCATGTATATTATCAATTAAATTTAACTTTGGTTTTGCTTGTTTAAAAAGAAAATCAGATAGAGGTTGTACAGAAGGAAGATCTTTATTTAAAAGATAATTCTCTGCAAGGGTATGCATATCAGTACCACGACTGGTAGCAGCCTTAGTAATCTTATCTGCCTCCTCATTACCTACCTTTGCTCTCCATGCACGAAAAATCTCACGGTTAATCCAACTGGTAACAGAAGTAATGGATACTAGTTTTGTAAATCCCTCTACATCAGGAACATCATAATATCTCACACCATCAATAGTTTCTCTGTCTAGAGGAGTTATTGATAAATCAACATGATTAAACATTACATCTCCATACCGAGTTCAAGTTTAGCAATGATGTACTCCTTGACTAAACCACTTCTGCAGATATCATCTGCACTAAACTCTATTATATCAAAGGAAGACATATTACGCAAGACCCGAATGAAATCAATAATACCAGACCTTTCATTTTGTTTTACTAGATCTGTTTGAGTAGCATCACCACAGAACATTATCTTACTATTCTCTCCAACCCTTGTAATCATTGAATCAAGTTCATGGAAATTCAAATTCTGAAACTCATCAACTAATAAGATAGCATTATCAAATGTAGTACCACGAATAAAAGATGTACTCCAGAAATCTATAGTACCCTGTGCCTTTAAGTTACTGTAAAGCATTTCAAATGCAGCATCATCTTGCATCTGAAACATATACTTTACCATATGCTTGTAAGGTATTTGATAAAGCCAGGACTTGTCTTCATGATCACCAGGAAGGAACCCAATTTCACGAGTAGCAACAAGACTCCTAACAATATATACTTTTTCGTAAGGTGTTTTCGGATCCAAGACATCTTGAATGGCTCTATAAAGAGTGATAAATGTTTTACCTGTACCAGCACATCCATATGCTACTAGGTTTTTATTTTCATCATACTGATCAAAGAACCTTTCTTGGTTAGAAGTAAGAGGTTTTATATCTTTAAAAAAGTCAAGATTGATTGGTTTCTTTCTTTTCATGACTCTACTACTCATCCCATTAGGATTAGTACTTATACCTGAATTTGCTTTTTTTCTTGCCATATCAATAAGGTCTTACAGTAGCGCCTGGTTGCTTGGATGATGCAGAACGAAGAACATCATTCCAGCCAGGATGTTTCTGAATTAACTTATCTGTAAACTCTCCGACTTCTTGTGCAGAAGCACATCCTTCTGACCAATCTCTATCCCAATCAGGGTTATCTTTTCTCCACTCATCATACTTCAACATGGTCATAGAAAGTTCTTTCTTTTCACCAGTTTCTTTATTAATCACAGGGTAAGTTGGCATATCAATATAAAGTTATGTAAGGTTATTTATTCCCATTCCAACGCTTCTGCGATGGTAGGAAACTGTTCAGTGAAAATCTTCTTGCACTCATTAGCAACATCCATATGTTCTTTCTGGGTTCCATGCCCTGTACGAAGTTTAATATAATGAATCCAAGAACGTGCTGAACCAGTCATGTAGAGTCTAGTAGGAGTAGCAAGAGGTAATACAAACCTTGCACATTCTTTTGCTACACCATCCTCTAACATCTGATTATACAACGCATATGCAGAACTGAAAAGAGTCTTCATTTGTTTATTCAAAGTCTCTATTACTTCAGGATCAAGATCATCAATAGAATTTTGTCTATTCTTTGTGTCTTGCCTTCTAAGTTCAGGCAATTCTACGTTACCTAAAAGGTTACTGTCAGCATATCTCTGACTAAACTCTTGATAAGTAAAACTTCTATGTCTTAAAATTTGCGCAGCAAGACCTCTAGTAGTTTCTATTTCTAGAGTCATGAAAGCTTGTTCAAAAACGGACCAATGCCCGTGCTTTATGCAGTACTTTAATAAACCAGCTACCTTTGGATTGTCTTGGTTCTTTGGGTTGCTGACTCTTGCTACGTACCCCATGTGCTGTTCTGCTTCTGGAGTTACGCTCACTAACTTCACGTTCATGTTGTTTCTTTTCAGTCTTTATACGTTTACGTACCATCTTAGCATACTTCACATCTTCTTTACTGTAAAGTTCTGGATGTTTTTTTGCTAACTTGATAATTCTCTTAGCTGCCTTCTTGTCCTTCATACTTGCTGAAATACGCTCTAAAATAATCAACTATGCCACTAGTGGTTGCTTGTTTCTGCGTCCACTCGTCAGCACATTCATATATGTCCTTGAGAGAGTATTTAGACTTAAGAGGATCTATATCCCCATACTTATTCAAAAGAATCTTAAGAGAGTCTGCTCTAAGATTCAATTTCTCTTGTGTATACTTACCATCGTTCATTTGCGTAAACTGCTCCCTCCTATAATGTTTTAATCGTCAGTGAAACTTATCCATCGTCATCTTCGAAGACTTCATCATAACTGGTTGGTGGTGAAGAAAAGGCGTAATCCTTTTTCTTATTAGTATAAGCATCTACATCTGAATAAATCTCAGATTCTAGTTCACTAACTATACCCTTCAGGTCAAACAATAAGACCTTTAATTTTCCCTTGTCCATGGCTTTATTTTTATTTAGATATTGTAGCACAAACTTATCATTATTTCAATGGTTCATCTCCATGATACCATTTCACTAAAGAATATCTTGTACCAGAAGTAACAGGAGTTACCTCATGTATAGATCTACTATCAAAAACAATGACACTTCCTTTACCCCTAGAAGCTTGGGCATAAGTTTCTTCAGATGTTTCTATACGTGGATTCCATATACCAGTATAAAATTTAAGATCTCCTCCTTCATAATCATTTTCATCTGAAAGTTGAATAGTTAAACTTAATTTTCTTGTTAAAGATTTACCTTCTCCATAATCTATATGTCTTTGATAAAAATCATCTTTCGAATACTTAGATATCTGTACTAGTTCTTTATCAATATCCGACAAATTATAATGAAAATTTGCATGATTAGCATATCTTATATAACCACAAAGCATTGCATTTATCCAATTCATACTACTAAATTGCATATCAACCTCTCTTTTTGAAGGTTGTAATTCTGCTTCTTCTCCCCAACCTCCTGTTTTTCCCCTATCATATTCGTTCTTATTAAAAGTATCAACAATATAATCACATATATCACTGGGTATTTCACCTTTCTCCCACTGCCAAATTGGAATCATTTCTCAATTATCTTTGTAGATATTATAGACATAAAAAAAGAAGGGGTCAAGCCCCTTCTTCAATATTCAAGTAAGGTTTTTCACCTTGCACATACAGTTTTCTCTTCTGTATGCTGGATGCCTCTGTAAGTTAATACAGTTGCTTCTTTGTGACAAGATTTCTTGTCATTGGTGTTGTAAGAAACACCCCTATAAGTGACTTGTGCCATTGGATTTCTCCTGAAGTAGTTGGATTTTTAGGTCCGTTCCTTCAGTCGGCGTTTGCGTCCTTGAAACATTCCTCAGTATTAAGCTTTATCACCTCAACAAGCGAAAGCTTATCTTCATTGGTGATATCTCTATTACGTTTGACTCCGTTGATTAAATCTTCGGCTTCAGCACATGCAAGAGCAGTGGCTAGTAGTGGGGCAAATGGTATCATAGGATGAACGAGATCCGTTCCGCGTCGGCTTACTTGCGACCCTTATGGGTTGAACGTATTGGTATGCTAACATACCATTAGTATATAGTCAAGTAGAAATGTATCATGTGTTACAGTTTTTTATCTGCCCTATAATACAAGACTTATATCCATGTCCAAATATTCTAAGTTCTGTTTCCACTGCATTATCAGGAGGAACTACTAAACAATATCCAATACCAAGATTAAATACATTCCTCATTTCTTCCTCTTCTATATCTCCTGCCTCTGCAATCTTCCTAAAGAGTTCAGGTCTATCCCAAGAATTATAATCAACATCCGCTATTAAACCTTCTGGAAGACACCTGGGAAGGTTCTCAGGGATTCCTCCACCAGTTATGTGAGCCATACCAAGAATAGGAAAATCTTTTAATAAATCTTCAACTAATGATGCATATATTGTAGTTGGTGTAAGTAATTCTGGTGTCTCTTTGTAATAAATCTGATGCCTCCATAACATATCATTAATCAAACTATATCCATTGCTATGCAGCCCACTACTTTCTATACCAATAATAACATCTCCTTCCTTTATAATCCTACCATCTATAATTTCTTTCTCTTCCACAATACCGGTACAAAATCCTGCAAGATCAATATCTTTGGCAAAACGACCATGTTCAGCAGTCTCTCCACCAATAAGTTCTACACCTGCTATTTCACATCCTTTAATGACACCCTTCATTATCTCATCTTCTCTACCATCCAACTGCTTTGTAGAAATATAATCCAAGAAGTATAATGGTTTAGCACCACAAGTAATAATATCATTGACACACATGGCAACTAGATCAATACCTATAGTTGTCCAGTCACCAAAAACCTGTGCCATATTAATTTTAGTACCAACACCATCAGTCCCAGATACTAAAATAGGTTCCTCATATCCTGAAGGAACCTTAAACATACCACCGAAACCACCAATAGCAGGTGCTTTCTTCATGAGTCTTTCTACAAAAGCATTACCTGCTTCAATATCAACTCCAGAAGTTTTATAATCCATCAGGTTCAAATTTATAAGGACATAATAAAGATTCTACAAGTGATCTTGCAGATACATTCGCATCACATAACTTTTTCATCCAGATTCTTTCTTGTAAAGTAACTGGTACTCCATCTGTAGTAATCATTCTACAGCATATATCAGTTAATTCTAAACGATACTTAGTGCTTAACATCATTCCAATGGTCTCCCATGTTTATCTAATAGGCCAAGTTTTTTAATTTGACCTAGGTTGGACTTCTTAAACTTTTTAATCCTCTTATATTCTTTGATAAGTTTACTCACTTCATCTTTAGGAATATTAACCTTGAGCTCTTCATCTTTAAATCCTGCCTTTATCTCTTCACTACTTCCTGCTGTTTCATCAACATAAGTATTAATAACTTCTTGGATTTCATCCCTTATTATTTCGTTGACTTGATCTTCAAGGTCTTTGTTCATACTGATCTATCACCCCACACAATATCAGGAAATGCTTGTGCTACTATACCTTGATTAATCTTAGAATACTTTTGTGTTAACTGCTTATCCTTTACAAGACAAAGTATCTCTGCTTCAGATGGATGAAGTCCTTCAAGCATTTGAATAAACATAGTCTCTCTACGAATATTTGAAAGACCAGAATTACCACCTTTCACAAAATTATAAAGGTTCTTCCACTCCCTACGTAAAGTAGTATGATCTGTACCTAGTGGTGCAGAATTCTTTTCATAAGGAACAACTCCACTAGGAACCACTGATTCTATACTATCATCAAAATTCCATATTAATATAGCAGTCAATGCATCATTACGATATTCTTCCAACACTTCAATCCTTTTACTCACAGACCTTTGAGCGTTTACTCTATCTAAAATCTCATGAACAAAAGGATTAGGTGGTAATTTTTCTGACTCAGTTGGCTTTTTAACCTTAGGTGTTACTTTTCTTTTGGGAGTTACTGTCTGAGGACCAGAACCCATCACAGTTCCATCAGGTGTATCATCAGTTAAATCAAGTGTAGATGTAATAGTCGATTTAGCCATAGTTATAGTAATTTTAAATTCAGTTTAGGTTATTTAGAAGGAAAAGTCAACTACCAAGGAACACCATTTGCTTCTGTTGGTGCTGCTGGATTCCATAAATTCACAAGACCTACATTAATATTATCTTTCAGTGAATTAATCTCAGATGAACCAAGTTCAGTCTCTACCCACGAAATAACATTTGCTTCTGTAACAGATGCATAAGCTATCATAGGATCAGGTCTTACAGTCCCAAATCCAACAGTTCTATTATAACCATAAGTTGCTATACCAACTGAATCAGACTTAGCTACACCAGTTAGAGTAGCGTAAGCTTTTGTAATAAATCCATCAGAGACTTCTCTCTTACAACCTTCAATAGTCCAAGTGAATGTGGTTGAAATTGCCATTGCCTTTTCAATATTTTTCTTTTATTTAGTCTTCATCTAAATCTTCTGGAGTATTCTCAAACCTTAAAGCAATAGTCTCATCGGGTATGAGGTTACCATTTTCATCGAACATTTCGGGATGAACATTAACATTACTATAGTAAGATCTTTCTAAAGAATGTGTTCTTGCCATCCATCCGATC
>VTLG01013988.1_pt1 | contig 42931 bp, 56 predicted proteins | sample 4694571 | NCBI WGS metagenome assembly VTLG01 (sample SAMN12604809, study PRJNA352737) | marine metagenome | biome: ENVO:00000447; feature: ENVO:00000209|ENVO:00000569|ENVO:01000036; material: ENVO:00002151; isolation source: viral sequences binned using virsorter ...
CAGAGCGTGTTGCATATATGCAACACCAACAAACTAATTCGGATAACCTAAATTAATTTGTTGCAATAACTATGGGATTAGTTTAAGCTAATCCCATAACCACTAAAGGTTATAGAAAGTAGGAAAAATGATAAATAATAAACCCTTTGTTATCACTTACTATTCAGCAAGTGATAAAAAGACAATCACAAGAAATGCTTTATGGACAGATAAATGTCGATATTGGGTTTCTAAAAGTGGTCGCATGTTAATGACTTATTTTGACATAGATCAAGATGGTTATAGAACTGCGTCTGATAGTTGGAGTATCAAATTATGAACGATAAATATTTGATAATCGAGCAACATAAATTTAGCACTTTCAATGATAGTTGGAATGTTAAATATGCAAATCAAAGTTATGATGACGCTTTCACAAAGTTAGTGGCATTAGAAACTTTAAAGGACAATGATGACAAAGTTTATTACATTGTTAATATAAAACATTTATGGACTAAAACTTCAGATGTTAAAATTGATAATGAAATAAAAAAACCTGTACAGGAAACAGATCAAGATGAATTACCATTTTGATTAATCCTACTTGGGTTAGGGGGTGAGGCTAATCCCCTAACCCATAAAATCCCATTAGGGTATGCAAAAACTGCATTGCAAAATTTGCATTACCACATTTAGTGTCGCCAATAGAGGTACCACAACATATAGATTTTTTCGCTTGAAACCTTGGGCGGGCCCACCCAATGTTGACAAAGGGGTCCCAAGGTCGTACATATATGTAAGATTTAGATAGTTAAGCACTTCGTTTGAAGAAAGGTTAAAATATATGAGTTCTGAAAAAATTTTACAAAAAATTTCTGAGAAAGACCTTAAAGAAAATCTAACTCCCGAACAATACGATGAATACCTTGAAAATGAAAAGGTTGAAAAACTAGCGAAAGCTAAACCTTATATCAAACAAGACTTTCTTTCATTTGTGCAATATGTTTGGCCAGATTTTATTGAAGGGTCTCATCATAAAATTATTAATAAAAAATTTAATGACCTCGCACAGGGGAAAATTAAACGTCTAATCATCAACATGCCGCCAAGACATACAAAGTCGGAGTTTGCCTCATACTTACTCCCGGCATGGATGATTGGTAAGAATCCAAAATTAAAAATAATTCAGGCAACACACACAGCAGATCTTGCCATTGACTTTGGACGTAAGACTAAAAACCTTGTAGACGATTCAGATTACCAACAGGTCTTTGACACAAGACTTATGGAAGATAGTCAAGCAGCAGGTAAATGGAAAACAGAACAAGGCGGTGAATATTTTGCAGCCGGTGTCGGTGGAGCGATAACAGGACGTGGTGCTGATCTATTAATTATTGACGATCCACATAAAGAACAAGATATTAAAAAAGATAGTAAGTCTTTTGAGAAAGCCTGGAACTGGTACACGTCAGGTCCACGTCAACGTTTACAACCAGGTGGTAAAATAGTTTGTGTCATGACACGTTGGTCTACAAAAGATTTGACTGGACAACTAATCAAGGCTCAGGGAGAAGAAGACTCTGACCAATGGGAGATTGTAGAGTTACCTGCAATACTTCCTAGCGGTAAACCAGTATGGCCTGAATATTGGACCAAGGAAGAATTAACTAAAACTAAATCTTCAATACCTGTATCTAATTGGAACGCTCAATATATGCAGCAACCAACAGCTGAAGAAGGTGCAATAATCAAGAGAGACTGGTGGAGAAACTGGGAAAAGAAAGAACCACCACAAGTAAAATACAAAATTCAATCTTACGATACAGCTTTTTTGAAAAAAGAATCTGCTGACTACAGCGCTATAACTACATGGGGAGTCTTTGAAACAGAGGATAATGGAGATAATATTATATTATTATCGGCATTTAAAGACCGGTACGAGTTCCCCGAGCTCCGACGCGTGGCACATGAAGAGTATCTATGGTGGAGGCCTGACATGACTTTGATCGAGGCCAAGGCATCAGGGATACCTTTGACGGCTGAATTAAGACGTATGGGAATACCAGTTGTTAACTTTACACCGAGCAAAGGAAATGATAAACATGCTAGGGTAAACTCAGTTTCGCCGCTTTTTGAATCTGGTAAAGTTTGGGCCCCTATGCACGAACATTTTGCTCAGGAAGTGGTTGAAGAATGTGCATCGTTTCCATTTGGAGATCACGACGACTACGTCGACTCCATGACACAAGCATTAATGAGAATACGACAAGGTGGATTGATTCGACACCCGGAGGATGCAAAAGATGAACCAATCCCAAAAAAACGTGTAGAATATTATGGCTAGTAAAGCATTAACAAATATAGCATTACAACTTTATAAAAGTTTAGGTGGCAATCTTTCCAGTGTCCTTGGTACCCGATCCAATATTAATTTTTTAGGTAAAGGTAAATCTCCAGAACTCATGGTGGATATGGACATCAACCCTGAAGCACTAGGAGTGTTATCACAATCAAAAGCAGTAGGAGAATTAGAATCAGCGATGGGTTATTTAACAGCTGGTAAATTAAACGACGTTCAAGCAAATAAATTAATATCTAACATGAAGGTCATGAAAGATTTTTATATGCCTCCTGCAGCTCCAGCAAACATTACGGATCTGGCAACAGGGACCAGGGGACTAAACAAAGAAGGCTTAGAGTCTTTAAGAGCTATGGCAGATGATTTACCACCACCAGGAAGTCGTGGTGGACCAGATGATATCTCAGCGCCGGTTGCATCTGCAGAAGAGACAATTAAAAATTTAGCAAAGTCAGAGGGTGTTGATCCACGTGAAACTATTTTACCAACAGGTGAAGGATTAGAATTATTAAGAGGTGTAAAAAACAAAGATTTAATTTTAAATGATGTCGTTAACAAAATTTATTTAAACGCAGGTGTATCAGAAAATGCTCAGCCTGTAGTTAGAGCAAACGCTAGAGAATTTTTAAATAGAATAAAAAATTTAGAAGATCCAACTTTTCCTGAAGGACCTACACTAGCTTCAGCAATGACGAAAGCTGATTTTAAAGCCATGACTGAAGGTGGTGGCGGAGCATTAGGGGATCCATTTTTATTAGTACAAAAATATTTTGGACCACGTGTTGCAGCAGCTGTTGCAAAATTAGATACACCAGATGATATACAACTTTTTGCAGAGAGATTAGTTAGTGTTAGAGATTCAGCTGGTAGAACTATTACAGATAGAAAGTTTGATCCAACAAAAGTTGACATAGATGATTTCGAGTTTGCAGATGGTGGACGTGTACCTTTCTTTGCTGGAAGACTTGTAGGTAAAGCATTAGGTATGGCTAAAAGAAAACAAGCGATAGAGCGAGGAGCAGGTGAAGGTTTTGCTGCTGCAGAACAATTTGGAATTACTGGACCTATGGTAACTAAACTATTTAAAGAAATCGCTATGGATAAAAGTTTAGTTGGTAAAGAAAAAACACAATATATGAAATTAGTAAATGAAGTATTAAAGAACCCTGAAAGATTTCCAGAAGAAATATTAGAAATTCAAAAGAAACTAGGAATCGACATTGGCATGAAGAGCGGTGGCCTAGCTAAGATCCTGGAGGTCTAATGGCATTATCTCCTGAGATTCAAAAAATTTCTGATTATTTAAATAGACTTTTAGCTAGTGGAAAAAAATTTAATCTTAGCCTTGAAGAAATAAAAAAGAAAGCAAAAGCACCTAATGCTGAAACTGCAACTATTAGTGCTTTTATAAAAAGAGAACAAAATAAAGGTAACTTTAAAAATCTTTCTATTAAAAAATTTACAGGTAGAGGAGAAGTTGGAGTAAGTAAAGTCGATGAAATTTATAAAAAAAATAAAAAATTTAGAGATTTTGTCAATCAGACCATTGAAACACCATACAAAGATTTAGAAATTTATCAAAAGTCAAATGCATACAAATCTTTTTTATTAAATCAAAAACTTGTTAAAGGTGCTAAAGGTTTTACTTTAACACCAACAGATATGGCTAAAAAACTTGGCCTTCCTTTACAAACTTTAAGAACCTATGAATCAAAACCAAATCAAGACACATCAACAAGATTTATAGCAGACAATATTAAAAAGATAAGAACCGTTGGTGTTAATCCAACAACAGGGTTGAGAGAGACAGTCGTTCGTTACAAAGATCCAGGTGTTAATGTTTTAAAAAATTGGAACGCTTTAATTAGTTCTCCAAAAATATCTTCTGCCATGGTGGATAATATTAAGGAGTACGACAAATTATTTAGAAAAAAATTAAAAGACACTAAAGGACAACTACCTGACATAGGTGAAGTTATTCAAAAAACTTCTATGTCAACTCCTACTACAGTTGCAAACACAGAAGCTTTATACTCTAGACTTTTAAGAGGGGAAACATTTAGAACTGATATAGATATTGCAAAAGATGCTGTTCTTGGAAAAAAAATTATAAATCAACTCTCACTAAATACTAAGAACAACGCACGTAGAAGTGCTTTTTATAGATTAGCTTTAGATAACATAAATAAATTGTATCCTAATGAATCAGGAAATTTAGAAACATTTAAAATTAATTTTAGAAATGAATTAAAAAATGTATTAGGTTTGAAACAAGGTCAAACCGTTCCATTTAGTGTTAATGAAGTTATTGGTCTTAGCACGGGTGAGTCTAGAGGGATACAACCATTTAGCGTGTTTGTAGATGCTGTTGATACAAATATAAACGAGGGTGAACTAGCAAGATATCAAGGACAGTTTTCTAAAAAAATTTCAAGTATTCAAAAACTGCTATCTGGTAATACCCCTAATGTAGAGGAAGCTAAAAGAATAGCTTTATCTTTGGATTCAAATAGAACAACACTAATAAATTCTTTAACAAAAAAAGGATTTACATTAGATCAAATAAATCAATTAAATTTACCAGATATAAAAGTTGGACAAACAATAGATCCAAAAATTTATTCTCCGAAAACTCTAGAAAGATTTAAAGAAGCAGGACTTGATATTGGACAGTTTGCAAAAGACAAAGGCTTTTATATTGATGTTAAAAAAGCAAAACCATTTTGGGAAAGTAATATAAAAAATACAATTGTAGCAGCTGCACAAAATAATACAGGAAATGTTTGTAATATTTTTAAAGGTAAAGTTGCATTTAGTAAAGACGGTGGTCGAATAGGTTTTTCTGGTGGTTGCGCTAAAGAAATGGCTGAAGCCATGGAGACAGACAGAGTTGGAACTTTAAATAAAATAAATCAAACACAAGGTATTATTCCAAAATTTAAAAATGCAGCATTAGGGTTTTTAAAAAATCCTAGTATTAGAACATTTGGTATCGGTGCAGCCGTAGGAACTGGAATAGGATTAGTCAAAGCATTTAGAAATGATGATCCAACAACTTATTTATCAAACGAAGATCAACAGAAGAATATGTTAGTTGATATGGCAACACAACCTGTATCGGTTGACATAGATAGACCGGCAATATTAGATTATCAATTACCTGCACTCGGTGTAGCTGTAGCAGGGTCAACTGCACTTGCTGCACCATCAACAATTAGAGCAAGTAAAACAGATTTAAAATTTGCATCTAGATCTCCAGGTATTGAAAGAAAAAAACCAGGTATAGCTAAAACAGGTTTAAGAGTCTTAGGTAGAGGATTAGGAGTTGCAGCGTCACCTGCATTACTTACACCTTTTGCAGCTGGTGATATTGCATCACAGGTTGCTGCTGGAGATTCACCAATAGATATTGCAACAGACCCATTAAATTATTTATATCCTGCACTTGCAGATCAAACTCCAAAACTAACTAGAGGATTAAGTCCGACTGTTAGAAAAGTAGCTAGATTAGGTTTATCAAGAGCTGCATTAACTGGGTTATCTAGATTAGGAATAGGTGGATTTGCAGCTTCACTTGGTATACAAGGTTTAGGTTTATTAGACGATTAATGGTTAAATTAATTCCAGGAGGGGGACCACCCCCAAAAAGCGGACCTAATCCACAAGGGTTGAATGTGCCTGGAAAAAAGATTATAGTAGTAACGAACTCGGAGAAAAAGAAAAATGTCAACAATAGACAAAGCTCTACCAAACGTAGTAGAGACAAGCGTAACAACGCCTAGTGAAGAAGAAGTAGCTTTAGCAGAAGAAAAAGTTGAAGAGTCACAAGGTGGTGAAGGCGTAGATATACAACAGAATGAAGATGGTTCAGTAGACGTAAACTTCGAGCCAAACAAAATTAATCTAGAAGGCACAGAAACACATTTTGATAATCTAGCAGATATCTTACCAGAAGATATTTTAGGTAGACTAGGTTCAGAACTTTTTACAAATTATATGAATTACAAATCTTCTCGTAAAGAATGGGAAGATAGTTATGTAAAAGGTTTAGATCTTTTAGGATTTAAATACGAAGATAGAACACAACCTTTCGATGGTGCTTCAGGGGTAACACACCCAGTTTTAGGAGAAGCAGTAACACAGTTTCAAGCACAAGCTTATAAAGAATTACTTCCGGCTAAAGGTCCAGTACACACTCAAATCATGGGTGCAATTAATAGACAAAAAGAAGACCAAGCCTCAAGAGTAAAAAATTTCATGAACTATCAGCTCATGAATAAGATGAAAGAGTATGAACCCGAGTTCGATCAGATGCTTTTTTATCTCCCTCTAAGCGGCTCTGCTTTTAAGAAAGTTTACTACGATGAACTTCTTGACAGAGCCGTTTCTAAATTTATCCCATCGGATGATTTGATAGTTCCTTATACTGCTACATCTATTGAAGATGCAGATGCAGTTGTACATAGATTAAAAATGTCAGAAAATGATTTAAGAAAAAAACAAGTTTCTGGTTTTTACAGAGATATAGAATTACAACCAGGTTACACTCAGGATACAGAAGTTGACAAGAAAGAATTAGAAATCGAAGGAGTTAGAAAATCAAAAGATGAAAATGATTTTACAATTTTAGAGTTTCATACTGATTTAGACCTTGAAGGGTTTGAAGATAAAAATATGGAAACAGGTGAAGCAACAGGAATTAAATTGCCGTATATCGTAACAATAGATCAAGGCAGTAAGGAAGTTTTATCTATTAGAAGAAATTATAAACAAGACGATCCTCTTAGAAGAAAAATAGATTACTTTGTACATTTTAAATTTTTACCAGGTCTTGGTTTTTATGGTTTTGGATTAATACACATGATTGGTGGTTTATCTAAAACTGCAACAGCTACACTTAGATCTTTGATTGATGCAGGGACATTTTCAAATTTACCTGCAGGTTTTAAACAGAGAGGTATTAGATTAAGAGATGAAGCTGAAGCAATTAAACCTGGTGAGTTTAGAGACGTAGATGCTCCTGGTGGTAACATCAGAGATGCATTTATGCCTTTGCCATTTAAAGAACCATCAGCAACATTATTACAGTTAATGGGTGTTGTAGTTTCAGCAGGTCAAAGATTTGCAGCTATTGCTGATATGCAAGTTGGAGATGGTAATCAACAAGCAGCTGTAGGTACAACTATTGCTCTTCTTGAAAGAGGATCAAGAGTTATGTCAGCGATCCACAAAAGAATGTACGCTGCAATGAAACAAGAATTTAAATTATTAGCAGATGTCTTCTCACAATATCTACCACCAGAATATCCATACGATGTTGTTGGTGCACAAAGAATGATCAAGCAACAAGACTTTGATGACAAGATTGATATTATTCCAGTTGCAGATCCTAATATATTTTCACAATCACAAAGAATAAGTTTAGCTCAAACAGAACTACAACTTGCGATGTCCAATCCACAAATACACAACATGTATGAAGCATACAGAGATATGTATGAAGCAATCGGTGTAAAAAATATTGATCAAATATTACCACCACCTCAACAACCTATGCCGATGGACCCAGCATCTGAAAATATTTTAGCTATGTCCGGTAAACCTTTTCAAGCATTCAAAGGTCAAGATCATAGATCACATATTACAACTCACTTAAATTTTATGGCAACAAGTTTAGCTAGAAATAATCCTGCAGTTCTTGGTGCATTAGAAAAAAATATTTTTGAACACATCGCTTTCATGGCACAAGAACAAATCGAAGTAGAATTTATGCAAGAGCTACAACAATTACAACAATTACAGATGGCAGTTCAACAAAATCCAATGATGCAACAGGATCCAAACACGCAACAACAAATTTTAACGTTAACGTTAGCGTTAGAAGCTAGAAAATCTAAGTTAATCGCAGATATGACTCAAGAATTTAAAGAAGAAGAGAATCAAATTATGGGTCAATTAGGAAATGATCCTATTGCTAAGTTAAAAGCAAGAGAATTAGACCTAAGAGCAATGAATGATGCACGAAAAGCAGAAGATGCTGATCAAAGATTGAACTTAGATAAGATGAAAGCCATGATGGCACAAGAAAATCAAGAAGATAAGTTGGATCAAAACGAAGAATTAGCCAAATTAAGAGCAAATACTTCAATTGAGAAGACAATTTTAAGTAAAACAATACCATCTGCACCAAAAATGGACAAACCAACGGGTGGTGTTACAATAATTAGAGGTAAAAATTAAAAATTATGTGGTTTAACGCAATAAAATTAGCAATTTCTGCAGGAAGTAAGATTTATGCTAACAAACAGAAGACGAAAATGGCTATGTCAGAGGCACAACTCTTACATGCCGACCGTATGGCTCGAGGAGAGGAGCAATACCAAGGAAAATTACTGGAAGCAAGACAATCAGACTGGAAGGACGAGGCAGTTTTGATAATTTTAAGCACGCCCGTAGCTATTTTGGCCTGGGCAGTCGTATCGGATGACCCGACTGCGATGGACAAGGTAAAATTATTCTTCGAGATGTTCTCGCAGCTCCCGTCATGGTTCACAAACCTTTGGATACTTGTAGTCGCGAGCATTTATGGTATAAAGGGTACACAAATATTCCGTAATGGAGGAGGAAAAAAATAATGGCAAGAAAACTAAAAAAGATTCTTAAAAAAGCAGCGCCTTTGTTAGCGATTGCTGGTTTAGGAAAAGCCTTTATGAATGCTAGAAATTTAAGAAGACAAAACAAAGACTTTTTAGCAACAGAAGGTGGGGACGTATCAGACATGTCAAACTTAATTAATGAGTTTGGAACTAGAGTTGCACCTAGGAAATTACCAATGAATCCTGCTATGATGCTTAGAGGTGTTGGATCTGATCCTTTGTTTCCAGATATACAAGCTGGTGCAAAATCAGGTGGAATCATTGTAAAAACAGAAAAAGGTGGCAAAGCAGTTAGACGTAAAAAGAAAAAACCAATTCAAATCAGAGGATTTGGGAAAGCGAGAAGAGGATAATATGCCTGGGAAACCAATAAGTAAAAGTAAACAAAAAGGTTTAGCTAAGTTAGCTAAAAAGAAACCTGAGTTAGCTAGAAAATTTGGATATGATCCAAAAAGAATGGTAGCTAAAAAAGGTGGCAAAGTATCTAAATATAAAAGGAAGAAGTAATGGCAAAACTTTGTCCAAGAGGTAAGGCCGCAGCGAAGCGAAAATTTAAAGTGTACCCAAGTGCGTATGCTAATATGTATGCTTCTGGAGTTTGTTCTGGTAAAATTACACCTGGTGGTAAAAAAGGACGAACTAAAAAAATGGGTGGCGGTATGATCAGACCAATGTATGGTTCTGGTGGTTCCGTTAAAACTGGTTGTGGCAAAGTAATGTCTAACAAGAGAAAGAAAACGAAGGTCTACTAATGGCCAAAAAAGGTCTACGAGCATGGGTAAAAGAGAATTGGGTCGATATTGCAAACAAGCGATCGGATGGCTCATACCCAAAATGTGGTCGGAGTGGTGGAGAAAAAAGAAAAAATTATCCAAAATGCGTGCCCATTGCGAAAGCAAGACGGATGTCCAAAGGGCAACGTGCGGGTGCCGTAGCAAGAAAACAAGCGAAGGCAAATACTGGCCCGACACCGAGTAGAGCTGCAACGTTTGCACCAAAAAGAAAAAAGATGAGCATGGGAGGTTTAGTTTAATGAGTAAAGGAACTATGCCTGCTAGAAACAAAAAGAACTTTAGACCTACAAAGTCTGGAGCAGGTATGACCCGAGCCGGTGTCAAAGCCTATAGAAGATTAAATCCCGGCTCTAAATTAAAAACAGCCGTGACAGGAAAAGTGAAGCCTGGATCAAAAGCTGCTAAACGCAGAAAATCATACTGCGCAAGATCACTCGGACAATTAAAACGAGCATCAGCTAAAACAAGAAACGATCCTAATTCCAGAATCCGTCAGGCAAGACGGAGATGGAAATGTTAAAACAAGCAATACTACAAGCATTAGAAGATAAATATAACGCACAAATTTCCGAAGCAGACGCTACTATAAAAATTTATCTAGAAAGACCTGTGGGTATAGGTGAACATCCACAACATCTAGAAGAGATAGATAAACTTTTACAGAAGATTGTTGATGCTCAGGAAAAATTAAACGAACTACAACATTTTAAATTATGAGCGATCCAAAAAAAGGAACAGGTAAAAAACCAAAAGGTTCTGGTAGAAGACTCTACACAGATGAAAATCCAAAAGACACCGTTGGAATAAAATTTGCAACACCTGCAGATGCTAGAGCAACAGTTGCAAAAGTTAAACGTGTAAACAAACCCTTTGCACGTAAGATACAAATACTAACAGTAATGGAGCAACGAGCTAAAGTTATGGGTAAAAGCAAAGTTGTTGCTATTGCAAAAAAAGGAAAAGAAGCAATAAGGAGAGGTAGAAAGTAATGGAGTTATTTGAACATTTTATAAAAATAATCAAACAAAGAAGAGAAGACGTTAAGGAATTAATGGCTAGCGGAGCTATTGACAGTATGGAAAGATACCAGTATATGTTAGGTCAAGTAAGAACTTACGAGAGTTTATTACAGGAAATATCCACCCTGCTAAACAAAAAGGAGCAAAATGACAGTAAAGGAACAATTATCAGCATCAAAGCAAAAAATAATAACACCCAATAAAACTCTTGTTGGGGTTGAACAGCCAAAGAAAAAAGAGATTAGTGAAGAATCAAAACTACCTGAACCTACAGGTTGGAGAATTTTAGTTTTACCTTTTAAACAAAAAGAAAAAACAAAAGGTGGAATATTACTAGCAGATGAAACAGTAGAACGATCACAAGTAGCATCAACTTGTGGTTTAGTTTTAAGAATGGGTCCACACTGCTATGATAAAGAAAGATATCCAGAAGGGCCCTGGTGTAAAAAAGGTGATTGGATTATCTTTGCAAGATATGCCGGATCACGAATAAAAATAGATGGGGGTGAAATAAGACTTCTCAATGATGACGAAGTTTTAGCAACCGTGGAAAACCCTGAAGATATATTCCACGAATTTTAATAACCATAGGAGAAACTATGCAAGAAGAAGACAAATCAGTTGATATTGATACATCGGGTCCGGATGTTGAAGTAGAACTGCCACAAGAAACAAAAGAAAACGAAAAAGAAGAAGTCGTTGTGGAACAAGCGACAGAGGACAAAACAAATGACAAACAACCTGAAACAAAGCTTGAAGACGGTGGTATCGCCGGTGACTCATCTGAGAAACCTGTGGAGCAGCCTGCTGTTCAAGAAGATAATAAACAAAAAAGTGAAGGTAAAGAAGCTGAAGAATATTCTGAAGGAGTTAAAAAGCGAATAGCTAAACTCACGAAGAAAATGCGAGAAGCAGAAAGGCAAAGAGAAGAAGCTTTGCGCTATGCTGAAAGCGTTAAACGAGAAAGAGATGAGTTTAAAACTCAAGCTAATACTCTAGACAAAGACTATACAACAGAAATGGAGAATAGAATTTCTGGACAATTAGCTGCTGCACAAGCTAAACTTACAGCTGCACGTCAAAACGACGACGCAAAATCTGAAACAGAAGCTTTAACAGCAATCTCACAATTAGGTTATGAACAAGGTAGATTAGCTGAACTTAAAACTCAAAATGAAATGAGAGAAAAAGCAGCTAAAGAAGAACCTAGACAACAACCTATTAATCAACAACAACCCGCAGCTCAGCCAGATCCAAAAGCTGAGGCATGGGCAAGTAAAAATGAGTGGTTTGGAACAGATTCAGCCATGACTTATACTGCCTTTGATCTTCATAGAAAATTAACAGAAGAGGAAGGGATAGACCCTAAATCTGATGAATATTATACGGAAATAGACAAAAGAATTCGTTTGGAATTTCCGCATAAATTTGATAAACCTGTTAGTAAACCAGTTAGCAAACCTACACAAACCGTTGCCTCTGCAACGCGTAGTCCAAAGGCTAACGCTAAAACAGTGAGACTCACATCTTCTCAAGTCGCAATAGCGAAAAAATTAGGTGTGCCACTAGAAGAATATGCGAAACAACTTATGAACACGAAGGAGGCATAAGCATATGGAAAAAAATAAAACGCCAAATCGTGCGAGTCAAACTAGCAAAAGTGATTCAACAAAAGTTGAACCTAGAGCTAAGGAAGTTAAAGTAAAAGAACAACCTAAAGTTTGGGCTCCACCATCGTACTTAGATACGCCCAACGCGCCAAATGGATTTAGACACAGATGGGTCAGGGTAGAAATCCTAGGGTTCGTCGACACGAAAAACATACAAGGACGCTTAAGGTCTGGTTATGAATTAGTAAGAGCCGATGAATATCCCGAAGAAGACTTCCCCACAATCGCTGATGGCAAATACGCAGGGGTGATCGGGCACGGAGGCCTTGTGCTGACAAGGGTACCAGAGGAGATCGCGCAGCAAAGAACTGATTACTATGCCGACCAGGCACAGGATCAACAAGCTGCAATAGACGCCGATCTTGCGAAGGAACAGCATAAGAGTATGCCTATCTCTGTAGATAGAAATACTCGTGTAACCTTCGGTGGCAAGAAAAGTTAGAATTTTTTAACAATTCGAAACCAGCGAATAACTATAAACCGTACTGGAGGCCCGCAAGGGCAGGTACATAAGGAGTAATGACTATGGCTAACGCGTCAACAACTGGTTTCGGAATGAAACCAATTAAAATGGCAGGTCAGTCAGCAAACACAGCTGGTCTAGGAGAATATCCTGTGGCAGCATCTGCGACAGCTATCTACAACCAAGATTTGGTTACGATGGCAACAACAGGTACAGCAGCAGTAGCTGCAGCTGGTACAGAACAACTTTTAGGATCTCTAAATGGTGTTTTCTACACTGACTCGTCAACAAGTAAGCCAACGTTTCAAGCATATCTATTAGGCAGTAATACTGCTTCAGATATTGTTGCATTAGTAAATGATGATCCTCATCAAATGTATGAGATTAGATCAAATGCTAGTTCATCACAGCAATTGGACGTAGGTAACACAGCAGATATTTCATATTCTGCGGGTGCTTCACCTAACTATATCTCTAGAACAACTCTAGATGATAGTTCGTTAAGTGATTCAGCATCAAAACAAGTAAAAATAGTGGGGCTTTCAAGAGACCCTGATAACAACGATCTTACATCAGCAGGTGTAGTATGGAGAGTTGTAATCAGTGAACACTTCTTCAAGCAACACGTTGGGGTATAATAGGAGTATATAACTATGGCAATATCACGTAATCAACTAGTCAAAGAACTAGAGCCAGGTTTGAATGCCCTATTCGGCCTGGAGTATAAACAGTATGACCAAGAGCATGCTGAGATATACACAACTGAGTCATCTGACAGAGCTTTCGAAGAGGAAGTAATGTTATCAGGATTCGGTCAAGCTAAAGTAAAACCAGAAGGTTCTGGAGTAGAGTTCGATAAAGCTCAAGAAACTTTCACAGCAAGATACACTCATGAGACAATCTCTCTAGGGTTTGCTATCACTGAGGAAGCGATTGAGGACAACTTATACGACAGACTTGCTCAAAGGTATACAAAAGCATTGGCAAGATCTATGGCTCAAACTAAACAAATCAAAGCAGTATCTCCGTTAAACAACGGGTTCAATGGTAACTTTAAGTCAGGTGATGGAAGCAATTTATTTGCAACTAACCACGCGACTATTAATGGTACTTTCTCGAACAAGTTAGCGACGGACTCAGATTTAAACGAAACTTCATTAGAACAAGCGATGATCGACATTGCAGGTTTAACTGATGAAAGAGGTTTAAAAATTGCTGCTAGAGCAACTAAGATGATTATTCCATCTCAGTTACAATTCACAGCGGAGAGATTAATGAAATCTCAACAAAGAGTTGGAACTGCAGACAATGACATCAATGCATTAGTTAGCATGGGAATGGTTCCAGGTGGTTATTCAATCAACCACTTCTTAACTGATCCTGATGCTTTCTTCTTGATCACTGATGTTCCTAACGGAATGAAACATCTTGAAAGAGCTCCATTAACTACAAAAATGGAAGGTGATTTCGATACTGGAAACGTAAGATACAAAGCTAGAGAAAGATACGTATTTGGCGTATCTGACCCTAGAGGTATCTTCGGTACATCTGGTGCGTAATCGATAAAAATTTGAGGCGGGACACAATCCCGCCTCATTTCAATCATAGAAAGGAAAAATGCACCCTAAAAACTTCCTCGTAAAAATATACGCTTATCACTACAAACTAGAGTTAAATATTAACTGCATGGATGGTCCAGTCGATATAGAGAACGCTATAGTTGACAAACTAGGAAAAGGTGATATAAAGTGGGAACATCTTGGAGAAATGAATGATCCAAGAGTACAAAGAATAACCTATGAGGAGGTTATTGATGGAGGCGATAATGCAACATCTGGAGACCCTTTACACACAGAAGAAGGGACTAGATCTTCAATGGGAGCAGGAGCATCTGAAAGAGGGTAGATATACTCTCGACATGGTTAAGATTGACAGAAAAGTTAGAGATGTCATTAGCCAAATTAAACTAGCAGAAGCTGAAAAAGCTAATGCTCAGAATAAGATAGATGGTGCGGCTCCTCAAGTTTCAGTAGCTACTTAATAAAAAGCTACATCGTTGGAAAAATCCAATCCACATTCAAGGCTCTCTTGCGCTCTACTCAAATCTAGTATATAAAAAACACACTATACAATTAATCAGAACGTAGACGAGTATAGTCGACGGCCTAGAGACTGCGTTCGAAAAAACTAGGAGGATAATACTATGGCACAAACATTGTTTAGAGGACCAGTTCTGCAAGGTAAGTTTAACGAGTCAGGCTTAACTGGATTCAATCTAGAAAACAAATCAGCTAACTACACGGTGCAGAATGCAGATTCTGGTAAAACTTTTACATCAAAAACTGATGGAGTAGTTTTTACTTTACCTGCAATTTCTATCGGAAGAATATTTACATTTGTAAATACAGCTCCTGATGGGACTAACGCATTAACAATTAGCCCAAATGCTAACGATGGTATTTTGTATGCTGGATCTTTGACAGACAACAAAGATATTATTAATACAAAAGCTACATCAAAAGTTGGTGACTTTGTAGTATGTGCATCCTTAAACTCAACAACTCATTGGACGATTGTTGATGTGCAAGGTGTATTTGCTAAAGAATCGTAATAATTAATTTAGTGTGGGGCTTCGGCCCCATGCAAATTTAAGGAGAATATTATGGCAGGTGGAGGATCATTTATAAGTGATCAAAAATTTACAACACTAAATGCAGATGGTAATTTTAAAACTATCACTGGTGGAAGTACAAATTTAGGTCCTTGTAGAGTTACTTACATTCAAGCTCATGGTGGAACTAACTGTTTAGTAAAATTACATGATGGAACTGGAACAGGTGGACCTGTAGAGTTTCAAGCTAAATTTAGTTCTGAAGGTTTAGATATAATGATTCCTGGTTCTGGTATAAGATTTAAAACAGGAGTTTATTTAGATTTAACTACAACAGACTCCGTAACAATAGGATACACTGGATAATGAAAAGTGATGTAAAAGCAGTTAGAAAAAGTTCAACAGGTTCTGTATTTGCAGGAAGAACTAGATTAAGAGGAATTATATTAGCCTCATCTGGTTCTGCAGGTTCAGTTACTTTACAAGACGGAAACTCAGTAACACAGTTTCAAGTAGATGTTCCAGCAGGTGATGTATTTGCATATAATCTTGCAGAAGATGGAATTTTATTTGAAGGTGGAATGACTGTTTCTGCTCTTTCAAACGCTACTGTGACTGTTATTATTGATAAGTAGGAGGCTAAATGGCAAACACAACCTCTGGAACACATAAGTTTGAAAAAAATTTTTCTATTGATGAAATTATAGAAGAGTCATTTGAGAGAATGGGTATTCAGAATGTTACTGGATATCAATTAAAAACTTCTAGAAGATCACTTAATATAATGTTTCAAGAATGGGAGAACCGTGGAATCCATTATTGGAAAGTTGCAAACAACAATATTACATTAGTAAACGGACAAGCTGTCTATACTATGTTTAGATCTACAGCTGATGGTACTTCAAGTGCAACAGCTGTTTATGGTGTTGATGATATATTAGAAGCTAGCTTCAGAGATAATAATGTTGATACACCATTAACTAAAATAGCAAGATCTGCATATCAAGCTTTATCCAATAAAACATCTACAGGACAGCCATCACAATATTTTGTACAAAGATTTATAGATAGAATTACAATAACTTTATATCAAACACCTGGTGCATCACAGGCAGGAAAATTTTTAAATTATTACTACGTAACAAGAATTGAAGATGCAGGAGCATATACTAATGCAACAGACGTTCCATACAGATTTGTGCCTTGCATGGTAGCTGGTTTAACTTTTTATTTATCACAAAAGTATGCTCCACAAAGAACACAAGAATTTAAATTATATTATGAAGATGAATTACAAAGAGCATTATCTGAAGATGGTTCATCATCAAGCACTTACATAACACCTAAATCTTATTTTACGGAGGTTAATTAATGGCTGTTGGTAAACATGCAAAATTTATATCTGATCGATCGGGTTTAGAATTTCCGTATAAAGAAATGAGAGTAGAGTGGAACGGAGCACGAGTTCACATATCAGAGTATGAAAAAAAACATCCACAACTAGAACCAAAAAGATTTACAGCTGAACCACAAGGTTTACGTAATGCAAGACCTGCAAGAGTTGAGCCTGCAGTTGCAAGATTACTTGGTTCTAATCCTTTTTCAATAACGAGTGGATCTACAACAATAACTGTTACAGAAATAAATCATGGAAGATCTACAAACGATACTGTAAGATTTAGAAACGTAGAAGGTTCGCCAGGTGGATTATCATCAACAGCTTATACGGCTGGATCTGGTTTTACAATTACAGTTACTACTACAGATAAGTATACATTTACATTAGGATCAACTCCTACTATAACAGAACAATCAGGAGGCATGACAGTTACAGCAGGACCAGTAACTCTAGACGCATAATGGCTTATACTTTAACAAACATAACAGACGACATCAGAAACTATACAGAAGTTGATAGCGGTGTTTTATCTACTGCAGTTGTTAATAGATTTATTCAAAATGCAGAAAATAGAATTTATCGAGAAATAGATTCAGATGATAATAGACATTATGCTACATCTAATCTAGCTGTTGGAAATAGATATGTAACTATTCCATCTGATCTTAGAAACATTAGATATGTTCAATTAAAGGATACAAACGTAACTCCAAATACACAAACATTTTTAGAAAAGAAAGATACTAGTTATATGGCGGCTTTCTATGATACTCCAAGCACAGCTTCTGGAATACCAAAGTATTACGCTAACTGGGACGCAAATTTTTGGGTGGTTGCACCTACACCAAACGCTACATATGAAATTACATTAGCTTATATGAAACAACCTGTAAGTCTTACAGATGCTTCTAAAAGTGGATCTGGGACTTACCTATCTAATAAATATCAAGATTTACTTTTATACGCTGCACTGGTAGAAGCATATGCATACTTGAAAGGTCCGGTGGATATGTTACAATACTACGAAGCGGCATATAAGAGAGCAGCAGCATCGTACTCTATCGAACAAGAAGGTAGAAGACGCAGAGACGAATATCAAGATGGTGTTATTCGTAATAGTATTAAATCACCATCACCATAATAAGGAGATATAAGATATGGCAAATATAGTACCAAATTCGTTCAAGTCCGGCTTGTTAAAAGGAACATTTAATTTTGACACTTCTGGAAATGGAGGAAATACTTTTAAGTGTGCTTTATATACTAGCATAAGTTCTTATAGTGTGGCCTCTACGGTCTACTTAGCAGGGACATCAAACGGTGAAGTAAGTTCGTCAGGAACAGCTTACTCAGCGGGTGGAAATACGTTAACAAATGAAGGTATTGCAGGAACAACAACTGCATACGTTGATTTTCAAGATTTAACTTTTCCATCTGTAACGTTAACTGCTGCAGGAGCTGCTATTTATAAAACAACTGGGGGCGGAAACGAGCTTGTACTAGTTTTAGATTTTGGTGGCAATAAAACAGCAACTAACGGAGACTTTGTTATTCAGTTTCCTACTGCTGATGCTTCAAATGCTATTATTAGATTAGGCGACGCGTAATAGAGGATTAAATAAATGGCTTTTATACTTAACGATAGAGTTAAACAGACTAGTACAAGTACTGGCACGGGTGCAATAACACTTTCTGGTACTGAAACAGGTTTTGAAACTTTTGCACAAGGAATAGGTGGTAATAATAACACGTTCTATTGTATTTCACATGATGGAACTTCTGAGTTTGAGGTTGGAATTGGTACCTTAAATTCAGATGCAACACAGATAATAACAAGACAAATATTATCATCTTCGAATAGCGATAGTAGTGTAAATTTTACTGCAGGAACTAAAACTGTATTTTGTACTTATCCCGCTAAACGTGCGCCATCTGCGGGTATGTCAGCTGCATCATATATTAATACACATAGTGAAAATATTTCTGATACACAAACAATAGATTCAGGAGTTTTAGCAGGACCCGTAAGAATAACTGGTACGATAACAGTAACAGGTAATTTGGTAGTCGTATAATGAGTCAGATAGAAGTAAATAAAGTAGCCCCTCAAACCGGAACAACTGTAACTCTTGGAGACAGCGGAGATACATTTACTATACCGGCAGGAGTAACTTTTCAAAATTTAGGAACTGCAACAGGATTAAGTAGTCCTGAAGTTTATGGATTTAACACTAACGCTAGTGGTAATTTAATAGTAACAACAACAAATGGAGGAGCCGATAATATAAGTAATGCTACGTATGCTGCATTTGAAGATGTAATATTCGCAGGAACTGGCTTTACATTTAGTATATCTAATGGTAATTTGATAGCCACTATTTAGATATTCTAAGGTAGAGAAATATATTATAGGATTTTATAGGAGAACAGATGGCAACAATAGATCTAGGAAAAATTAAAATAGTTTGGAAAGGAACATATTCAGGAGGAACTGCATATGTTGTAGATGAAGCAGTTGTTCATAATGGAAGTTCTTACATCTGTGTAGCTAACACCACAGGTAATGCTCCACCAAACGCAACTTATTGGAATGTTCTTGCACAAGCTGGTACTGATGGTACTGACGTTGGAACAACTTTAACAACTCAAGGTGATATTTTATATCGTGATGGCTCCGGCCTTCAAAGGCTTGCAGCTGGGACAGCAGGTCATGTACTTCAAACTGGGGGTACAGGTGCTAATCCATCATGGACAGCAGTATCATCTGATTGGGTAAAAATTGTTCAAACAAATGTAACAAGTAATGCTTCAAGTGTTGATTTTGTAAATGGAACTGGTGGCGTTGTTATAGATAGCACTTACAGAATTTATAAATTAATTGGTACTTACAGAGGAGACACTAATGGTGCAGAATTTCAAATAAGAGTTATGAACTCTGGTTCAGCTAGATCATCAAGTTATTTATGTGAAGCATTTAGGTCTTACTATTCTGGTGGAACATCAAGAGCAAGTGCTACTGATAAAATTGTAAGGTCTATTGGTGGTACTCAAGCTGCCGCTGGTCAAAGATCAAATTTTGACGCAACTTTTTTTAATATGTCAGACGCAGATCATAATACAACTGCTCAATCTCAATTTTGTTGCATTGATGGATCTGGCGAAGCTGAAAACCAAGTTAATAATGGAATTTCAAGTGGATGTTATACAACACCTGAAGTTCATAATGGAATTAGTTTTAGTTTAAGTTCTGGAAATGTTGCTGAAGCAGAATTAACATTAGTAGGATTAAAAGGTTAAGGAGAAAATATGACAAAAAAAATAGTAAATAATGTTGAAGTAGATTTAACTGCTGAAGAAGAAGCACAAAGAACCACTGATGCAGAAAACTTTGAAAAAGAAAAAGTAGAAGAACAAGCATATAAAGATTTAAAAGCTAGTGCTAAAGCTAAGCTAGTTGCAGGCGAAGCATTGACTGAAGCTGAAGCCGATGTAATGATCGGAGGATAACCTCCGTGAGTGAAGTTAAAGTAAATAAAATATCACCAAGATCAGGGACAACAGTACAACTAGGAGATAGCGGTGATACTGTAAATTTACCTGCAGGATCTTCTTTAACTTTACCAAATACATCTGTTGCAAATGCAGCCTTACAAGGATCTGGACAAATTACAATTAATGGTCAAGCAGTAGCACTTGGTGGATCTATTACTTTAACTACAGAAACAAGACCAACTTTTTCATCCATCACACCATCAACAATTGAAAACACACAAACCACTTGTACGATCGCTGGTGGTAACTTTGTATCTACGCCTTTAGTTACAGCTATTAATAATACTACAGGAGCAACTATTGTAGCTGATGAGGTATCATTTACATCTGCATCACAGATAACAGCTAAGTTTACTATACCTGTTGATGGAACTTATAAACTATATATTGAGAATCCAGATGGTAATGCTGTGCAAACAAACGCTGTGCTTACAGTTTCTGATGCACCAGCCTGGCAGACATCAGCAGGATCATTAGGAGAATTTGCTGCAGGAGTAACTATTTCAACAATTACAATTACAGCAACTAACGCTACATCTTTTGCAGTGCAATCAGGATCCTTACCAACAGGTCTATCATTGAATACAGGGTCAGGTTCTGCTACAATAACCGGAACTGTATCAAGTGGGATCTCTTCAGATACATTGTTTAGTTTTACTGTTCGAGCAACAGATGCGGAGGCACAAACTGCTGATCGAGCGTTTACTATACAAATAACAGTAGGAGCAAATAACTCAGGACAGTTTAACTAGGACAATATTATGGCAAACAGTTATTTATCAAGAACACCAGGAACAGCTACAAACAATAATAAATTTACACTTTCTGTTTGGGCTAAAAGATCTAAACTAACTGGAGACTATCAAGCAATATTTGATTCACGTATTTCTGGTGGAGGTAGTGCTGGTTTAGGTTTATTTTGGGGTAATGATGAAAGTGTATGGTATAACTCTGGTACTAGTTCATCAGCAATTCAAAATACAAGTACAAGTGCAAAATTCAGAGATATGAATGCTTGGTATCATATTGTAGTTGCAGGAGATACTACCCAATCTGGAACAGATAAATTAAAAATTTGGGTTAATGGTGTTCAACAAACATCATTTGGTAATGATGGTAGAAGTTCATTTGTTGGTTTATCTTATGATTTAGGAAATGCAACTTATGCTAATGAAATTGGGAGAAAACACGATGGCACATATTATTATGATGGTTATTTAAGTCATATTGCATTTGTAGATGGCACAGCTTTAACACCAACATCATTTGGTGAAACAGATTCGACATCTGGTATTTGGAAGTTTAAAACACCATCTGGTATTACTTGGGGTAATAATGGTTTTCATTTAAAGTTTGAAAACTCTGCTAATTTAGGTTTAGATAGTTCTGGTAATTCAAATAATTTTACAAAAAATGGAAATTTAATACAATCAAAAGATACTCCATCAGTTGGTCTTTGTACTTTAAATCCAAATTTACCTATTCCTAGTGGTTTTAATATTACAAATGGTAACTTAAGTTTTGCTTGTAGTGGAAGTCAATGGCAAGGAAATGTATCTTCAATAGCTCCTACAAAAGGAAAATGGTACTATGAGTGTCAGTATACAACAGGTTCTGGTATTAAATTAGATATCACTAGACAAAAACCAAATATGATTAACATGGCAACTAACAATCAAAGTTATGGTGCATACAATGATGTTGGTTATGGTTATCAATTAAATAACTCAGGAATTGATTATTATTGTAACAACAATACTTGTACTACTTGGAATAGTAGTGCTAATGGAAATAGCACAAAAATTTACATGGTTTGTATTGATTTAGATAATGGTAAATATTGGATAGGTGCTAATGGCACTTGGGCTAATAAAACTGGAACAGCAAATCCTGCAACAGGTACAGATCCATTACACTCTTTTAGTGCAACTGTAAATGGTGAGCCATTTTTTATTACTTTATCAGCTGAAGGCACTGGTTCAACTCATCATGCTAATTTTGGTAATGGATATTATGGCACAACTGCTGTATCAACAAACTCAGGTAATGGTTATTCAGATGCTAACTCGGAAGGTAAATTTTCTTACCAACCACCATCTGGATATTATGCATTAACTACAAAAAATTATAACACTTATGGATAAAAATTATGGCTTATACAACAATTAACAAACCTAGCTTATATTTTGATACTAAACTTTATGTAGCTAATGAACAACAAAGAGATATAACAGGTTTTGAGTTTAACCCAGATTGGGTTTGGATTCATAATAGAACACAATCAGTAAATTCTATGTTATTCGATAAAGTGAGAGGTGCTACTAAACAAATACATACAAATAATAATAGTGCAGAAAATACAGATGCACAAGCACTTAATGCTTTTATAACTAATGGTTTTAGTTTAGGAACTGGTTGGACAAATCAAAGCACTGGTGATAATTATGTAGCTTGGAATTGGAGTGCAGGTAATTCTTCAGGCTCATCTAACGCAGATGGAAGTGTAACCTCAACTGTATCTGCAAATACAACAGCAGGTTTTTCTATTGTTACTTTTACTGGTACTGGTAGTGCAGCAACAATAGGACATGGTCTAGGTGCAGTTCCTAACCTGATTATTGTTAAAAAAACAAGTGCCACAGGAAATTGGGGAGTATACCATAGTGGTTTAGGTGCAACTAAATATTTACTTTTTAATGCTTATGATTCGGCAGGAACAAGTGCTGCGCCTTGGAATGATACTTCTCCAACATCTTCTGTTTTTACGGTCAATACTTCTTCTGATGTTAATGCTAGCGGTGCAACACATGTCGCTTATTGTTTTAAATCTATTAAAGGATATTCTAAAATCGGTACTTATACCGGCAATGGTAATACAGATGGACCTTTTATTTACACAGGATTCAAACCAGCAATGTTGTGGTTTAAAAGAACATCAGGTTCAGTTGCTAACTATCAAATGTGGGATAATAAAAGAGATCCTGATAACCCTGTAGAAAATGCATATCATATAGATAGTAATGATGCTGATGGTTCTCCAGACCAAGATATAGATTTTTTAAGTAGTGGATTTAAAATAAGATCTAATCAAGGGCATCTTAACGCAAATGGTTATGATTTTGTTTATTATGCAGTTGCAGAAGAACCTCTTGTAGCTAACGTAGGAGCAAAAGGAATACCAGCAACGGCAAGATAATTATGAGTAGTATATTAAAAGTAAACACACTTAGAAAAGAATCAGGTGATATTATTACGATTGGAGAATCGGGTGATATTATCAAACAAGTTGGTTTACCTATTACTGCTACTCAAGGAACATCATCTAACCCTATTGTTTTAAAAGTAACAGTAGCTGCAAAAACTTCTGGTAATGTTTATAATGGTCAAGGTAGTTCTAATGCATATTTTATAAATGGTATAGAAGCACCAAGTTTTTTTATTGAAGGTAATGAATCTGCAAGTTACGAATACTATTATAAATTTGATCAATCAGATGCATCTAATGGAAATGGTGGTGGACACCCTTTAAGATTTTATTTAGATGCAGCTAAAACACAGATATTTTCAACTAACGTAACAACAAATGGTACACCTGGTCAAGCAGGTGCATACACACAAATACAAGTTGGTAGCAGCACACCACATGTTTTATACTATCAATGCAGTAGTCACGCTTTCATGGGTAATAAACTTATTAATCCAGCTACAAAAACTTTTAATGTTAGTGGAGCTGCTTTAACCCTACCTTCTGGCACAGGTAGTGCAAATCAAGTTATAAAAGTTTCAAGTATAGCTAGTGGTGTTTCAACTTTAACTTTTGGGGACCCTGTAACTTTTCCAACAGTATCATCGATCAGTCCAACTGTAATAGAAAACACTGCAACAAACGTTGTAATTACTGGTACAAATTTTAAAGATAGTTCAACACCACCAACTGTTGATGCAATCAATTCATCTTCAGGTGCAATCGTAACTGCAAACTCTGTAACGTTTACAAGTGCAACTTCTATAACTGCAAACTTTACATTACCAGTTGATGGTACATATTTTTTAAGAGTAGAAAATAGTGATGGTCTTGCAGCAAGATCAGCTTCAGCTTTATTAACTGTATCCGATGCGCCTGCATGGACAACTGCTGCAGGCAGTTTAGGAACAGTTGCAAATGGCGGAACTATCAACTTTACAGTAGCAGCTACAAATGCTACAAGTTTTGCAGTACAATCTGGAGCACTTCCAGGTGGTGCAAGTTTAAATACAAGCACAGGTGCAATCACTGGTACTGAATCAGGGTCGACGGCAACAACTACGTTCACGTTTACGATACGAGCGACAGATGCCCAAGGCCAAACAGCGGATCGTGCGTTTACAATTACAATATCTCACGGTGCGTCAGGAGGAGGACAATTTAACTAATGGCTAGTACAAAATTATCAGTATCAACAACTTCAAGTGGAACAAGAACAAAATGGACAATTAGTTTTTGGGTTAAAAGAAGTAACTTGTCAAACGAAAATTGTGTAGTTGGATCTCATCTTGATAGTAGCAACAAAGACAAAATAGCTTTTCATACAGATGGTAAATTATCATGGGGTAGCTTTCAAGCTGGAAGTTATACTAATATGGGAAATTTAATTACTAGTAGAGTGTTTAGAGATGTAAATGCTTGGTATCACATTGTTTGTAGATGGGATACTAATAACTCTACAGCAGACGATAGAATGAAAATTTGGGTTAATGGGGTTGAAGAAACTTCTTTTAGTACAAGAATAAATCCAACATCTGGTAGAGAAAGTTTAATTAATTATACAACTTACACTGCAATAGGAAATAATGGTGCTAGTGGAAATTATTTTGATGGCTCTCTTTCTCATGTTCATTTTTGTGATGGCTATGCTTATGCTGCATCAGATTTTGGTTCAACAGATGCAACAACTGGAGAATGGAAAATAAATACTTCTCCAAGTGTAACTTATGGAACTAATGGTTTTTTTGTTCTTAAAGATGGTAATTCTTTAACAGATCAATCTCCAAATACTAATAACTTAACACTTTCTAGTGGTACACTTACAAAAACAGAAGATTGTCCAAATAATCTTTTTGCTACATTTAATCCATTAGCTGCTTATAAAGATAATCATGATCCTAATAATTGGCTTAAAAATGGAAATACAGTAATTGATACAGATGGTCGTAGTGAGTTTGATTGGCTAACTGATTTTGGCACATTAGGTGCAATTTCTGGTAAATATTATATGGAATTAAAAATAAATCAAATAGGTAGTGCATCAAGTGTTGATTATGGTTCAATAGGAATAGCAAATGATTTTGCTATGTCAGATTCTCCAAATGGTACTTATGGTAGAGAATCTAATGATTGGGGAAGTGGTGTTTATGCTTATTCATTTAGATTTGACAGTAGGACAGCTGCTAGTATTGCTTTAATAAAAAGAGAAAATGGAACTTCAACAAAAACAGATTCTTACCAAACTCAATCAAGTAATTTACAAGTAATTAGGATGGCTTGGGATTTAGATAATGGAAAAATTTGGTTTGGTAGAGACGGTAGTTGGTTTAATAGTGGTAACCCTAGTGCTGGAACCTATGCTGCATTAACTTTTACACCAAATGGAAGAACATTTTTACCTTATGTAAATCATTGGATACATAATAGTGGTAATAATCCTATTTATTCTATTAACTTTGGTAATGGTTATTTTGGAACTAGTACAGTAGCTAGTGCAGGAACTAACGCAAGTAATAATGGAATATTTGAATATGATACACCAACTGGCTTTACAGCTTTATCAACCAAAGGATTAAACGAATAATGGCTTATACAACTATAAATAAATCTACAGATTATTTTAATACTAAACTTTATACTGGTAATGGTGGAACAAATGCAATTACAGGAGTAGGATTTGCACCTGATTTAACTTGGATAAAAGTGAGAAATGCAACTCATAATCATTATTGGTATGATAAAGTTAGAGGTGTTCAAGAAAAAATATCTTCTAACAATACTGGTGCTCAAGTAGATATGGGTACTGCAGGTTTAAATACTTTTGGTACAGATGGATTTACAGTTGGTAATGATACAGACCAAAATAATAATGGTGATACTTACGCATCATGGAACTGGAAAGCTGGAACAACAGGCTCTGGAAGTACAAGTGGCTCTGGTACTTACAAAGCATACTCTTATTCTGTAAATACAACAGCAGGATTTTCTATTGTTAAATATGTTGGTAATGGAACTGCTGGTCATACGATACCACACCATTTAGGAGCTACACCTGATACAATTATTGTTAAAAGATTAAGTGCTACAAATAACTGGTCTGTTTATCATAAAGATTCTTTTGTTTCACAATCTGACCCAGGAGTTTTATATTTAAACACAAATGCAGGGAAGGCAGCTGATGTAAATGTTTGGGGTAATTCAACTGTTACTATAAACTCAACTGTATTTAGTTTAGGAGATTATGAGGGAACAAATTACAACGATAGCGATTATATAGCTTACTGCTTTACAGAAAAAACTGGTTATAGCAAGTTTGGTAAATATACTGGTAATGGTTCAAGTTCATCACCAATGTTTATTTATACTGGTTTTAAACCAAAATTTGTTATAGTAAAAAATACTTCACAAACAGATGAATGGTTTATACATGATGATAAAAGGGATGGTTTTAATGATGACAATGAATATTTATTTGCATCTGTTACTAATGTTGAAGGAACAAATGTAAATAGATTAAGTATGTATTCTAATGGTTTTAGTGTACCAACAACAGATAAAAGTCATAATGCAAATGGTAATAATTACGTTTATATAGCATTCGGTCAATCATTAGTAGGATCTAATAATATTCCTTGTACTGCGAGGTAACCTCGCATGTATTTTGGTGCTACACCCTTTGCAGCCGCACCCTTCTCAGATGTAGGGTTTAATCCTAACGCATTTGTCAATGTCCTTGGATCAAGGATCAATGTAAACATTGGCAACTCTACAATCTCTGGAGATGCTAACTTTTCAGTTACAGGTAATAGAGTAAATATATCTACTGGTAATGTAACCATTATTGGTAAAGCTAAAGAAGTCTTAACAGGCCAGGGTCTAGAATTAGGTATAGGTAATGCTCAAGCTTCTATACCTATAGATGTGCCAGTTACAGGAAAAGGTTTCGAAATAGCTAAAGGAACTGTAATTGCAAAAGCTGGAGCTAAACCAACAATAACATCAAACAGATTTAATATTGGCACAGGTAATGTTACAATTATTGGTAAATGTAATTTATCTGTTACAGGTAATGGTTTTGAAGTAGCTCTTGGCAATGCTACAACTAAAGCAAATGCAACAGCAATTGTATCTGGTAAGAGATTTAACATAGGTACAAGTGATGTAACAGTAATCGCTAAAGCAAAAGCTCTTCCTTCTGGAGAAGGACTTGAATTAGGTACATCGGATATAACATTAAGAATGTGGGAAGCAGTGCCTACAAACGCAACACAAACTTGGACGGAGATACCATAATGTTATTTGGAGCAACATCATTTTCAGCTACAACTTTTGCCGGAGTCGGTATTCAAAATGTTGTGGTGCTGCCAAATGGTAATAGAATCAATATTTCTGTAGGAAATATAACTATGGCCTCTGGTGTTAGACCAACAGGCAACAGATTTAACCTTGCCAATGGTACCGTTAATGTGGTATCTTGGAACGATATAGATCCAAACGCAACAGGGACATGGGTGCCTATTGACCCATTAAACCCATAGGAGAATTATGGCATCGAGCACGTCAAGTGATTTAAAACTAGAACTAATAACAACAGGTGAAAAGTCAGGAACCTGGGGTACTATTACAAATACAAATTTACAAATCTTAGAACAAGCAGCTAGTGGTTATATAGCTATCGATGTAGCAGCTAGTGATGTTGCTTTAGCTTTATCAAACCATGCTGTATCAAATGGTAAGAATTTATATTTTAAACTAACAGGAACTCTAGCAGCTAACAGAACAGTTACTATGCCAGATTCTGCAGAACGAGTTTTTGTTGTAGAGGATGCTACAGCTAGATCATCAAGCAATTACACACTAACAGTTAAAACAGTATCAGGGACCGGGATAGCTTTACCTATTGGATCTAAATCTCTGGTATATTCAGATGGCACTAACGTAAATAAAGGTTTAATTAATAAAGGGTACTATACAGTACCAGGAGCATACACTGCAGTAGATGGAGATCAATTATTAGTTGATACATCTTCAGGTGGTATTAATAGTTCAGTAACAATAACCCTACCAGCATCACCTGCTATTGGTAATGAAGTGACATTTATTGATAGTGGAAATAATTTTAACTCTAATAATCTTACAATTGCAAGAAATGGTTCAAATGTATTAGGGGCAGCTTCTAATTTAGTAGTTAATACAAATGGTGCAGCTTTTACTTTAGTGTATGTAAATGCAACAAGAGGCTGGGCATACAAAGATAAAATATAGGAGCTAGTGAATGGCTCTCGTTGAGTACAAATTTCTTCCCGGAATAGACAAACAATCTTCTGACTCTGGTGCAGAAAACCGTTGGGTTGATTCTGACAACGTAAGATTTAGATATGGTTTACCAGAAAAAGTAGGTGGTTGGTCATCACTAGTTACAGATACTATAGTGGGTGTAGCAAGAGCAATGCACGCTTTTACAGATCTAACAGGTAACAGATATGTTGCTATCGGCACAGATAAATTTTTATTATTATATTTTGAAGGTAAGCTTCATGATATTACACCATTAAAAACTACCTTAACATCTGCAACAATCGCAACTACAAATGGATCACCTACATGTACAATTACAAAAGCAGCACATAATTTATCTGTTGGAGATATTGTACAATTAGATAATGTTACTTTACCAGGTGGTACAGGTTTTAGTAATTCTGATTTTGAAGATAAAAATTTTCAAGTTATAACTGTTCCTACAACAGGCACATTTACAATTACACAATCATCTAATGCATCAGGTACCGTATCTGCAGGTGGTAGTTTAAGTTTAAAACCTTACGAGCCAGTAGGACCAAGAGCACAGACATATGGATATGGTTGGGGTGTTGCTGGTTGGGGTAATGGTAACTGGGGTGAAGCTGCAACAGCTTCTGAAGTATCTCTAGAACCTGGTTTATGGTCATTAGATAATTTTGGACAAGTATTAATTGCAACTGTTGCAAACGGTAAAACATTTTCGTGGAATGGCGGAGCTGCATCAGCTTTAAATAATAGAGCTTCAACAACTACAAGTGGATTTGAAACAAGTAATAACCCAACAGCTAGTAGGTTAACTTTAATATCACCTACAACAAGACACTTAATTCATTTAGCTACGGAAACAGCTATAGGAAACACAGCAACACAAGACGATATGTTTATTAGATTTTCAAATCAAGAAGGAATAAATACGTACGCGCCATCAGCAACAAACACTGCAGGTACACAAAGACTTCAAGATGGTACAAAAATTATGGGTGCATTAAAAGCCAAAGAAACTATTTTAATTTTTACAGATAATGCATTGTACACAATGAAATTTGTTGGTTCACCATTTACATTTGGTTTTGAACAAGTAGGAACAAACTGTGGTTTAATAGGTAAGAATGCATGTGTTGAAGTTGATGGTGTCGCTTATTGGATGTCTCCAAAAGGTTTCTTTGCATATGATGGTACTGTTAAATCATTACCATGCACAGTTGAAGATCACGTGTTTGAAAACATTGATACAACAAAAGGTCAACAAGTTAACGCTGGATTAAATAATTTATTTACAGAAGTTGTTTGGTGGTATCCAAGTTCAGGTTCTGATTATAATGATAAGTATGTGGTGCTTAATTTTGGTGAGTCTGCATTAACAAGAGTATTAGGTGGTGTCTGGTATACAGGTACAGAACCAAGAACTAGTTGGGTAGATGCAACAATATATCCAAAGCCTTTTGCAACTAAATATAATGTATCTTCAAGCGGAACGTTTCCTGCTATTGTAGGTGAGTCTGGTCTAGGACAAACTACATTATTTGAACATGAAGTAGGTACAGATCAAGTAAATCCAAATGGTACAACTACAGCGGTTACGTCATTTATTAAATCGTATGACATAGATATAGAACAAAGATCTAGAAATCCAGTAGCACCTGCTGTTGCTGGTGAAGTATTTATGAAGATGAGAAGATTTGTACCTGATTTTAAATCGTTAGCAGGTAATGCTAAAGTAACATTAGGTATAAAACGATATCCACAAGAAACTCAAACTAATACAGCATTAAGTCCTTTTACAATTAGTTCTACTACAATTAAAAAAGATACTAGAGCAAGAGGAAGATATATAAATATTAAAATAGAAAACGATACATCTAGTGAGTCTTGGAGATTTGGAACTCTCAAATTAGATGTACAACCAGATGGTAGAAGATAATGACTAAGATTAATATAAGGTTACCAGAACCAAAAGAAGAATATGATGTATCAAACCAAAAGCAAATTAACAGAGCTTTGACTATTATGAAGGATCAATTAAATTCTACATTTTTAGATGAAGTAAAACAGGAGCAGGAACGAGTGTCCTGGTTTATAGGTGGCTAACGTATTTACAAACGCTAAAAAAGATTTAACAACTAATTCAGAAACTGTAGTATATACAGTGCCTGCATCAACAACAGGTATAATAAAATCAATCTTAGTATCTGAGGACTCGGGAAACGCCGATACTATAACATTGACATTAACAGATACATCTTCAAATGTATTTAGTTTGTTTAAAACTAAGAGTGTATCTGCTAATACAACAATAGAACTGCTAGAACAGCCTATAGTCTTACAGGAGAGTGAGGTTATTAAGGCTACGGCAGCCACAGGAAACAGGTTACATATTGTACTTTCTGTGTTACAAATAAATAGGGAATAATATATGTCATTTAAAGAAGAAGGATCAGTAGAATATATAGAGGTAGATGGTAAAAAAGTACCAGTAGTTAAGTGTGAAGCTGAAATCACATTAAAAAATACTAAAACTGGTAAAGAATACAACTCTGATAAAGAAGCAGAAGACGATATCAACAATCCAGATACAGACACTGTTAAAGAAGATATAACAAGAGCTGTAAAAATTAAGGTAGCAAAGATGCCATCATTAGGTGCTGCATCTGATAAAGACGATGAGTAAGAAGCCATTAAACATATCTGAAGAGGCTGCTGTGCAAATGCCTATGAAAACGGTTGCTAGTTTAATTGCGCTCGTCGCAATCGGCACCTGGGCTTATTTTGGATTACATGAATCATTAAACCAAACTCAAACTAAATTAGAACTGATGAATGCAGATGTAGAAGCAAATACAGAATTTAGAATAAAATGGCCTCGTGGACAAATGGGATCATTGCCCGCGGATTCTGAGCAGTACATGATGCTGGAGGATTTGTACAAGACTACCGATCGTTTAAACAAACATATTGAGTCAATGGCGTTAAACAAAGTAAACATAGAATTTTTAACAAAACAAATGGACAAAGTTTTAGTTGATATAGAAAAATTAAAAGATGCTAATAGAGAGATTGGTTATAAAAACGGGAGCTATAAAAATTAATGTCTATATTTAGTGCACCATCTTTTTATGCTCCAGTCGATCGAGGTTTTTATGATCAAGGTTTTACTGCATTACCACAAAGTAAATTTACATTTGGTATAAATTTAAATCAAAACCAAACTACTGATGATGATTCAGGTATAGCAACTTTACCTGTAGCATCACCTAGAACGATAAATACTGGTGGTGCACTTACACCTTTTACAGGAGGTGTTGGTGATTTAAAAACAGCTTTTCAAAAAGCAGTAGATGACAGACAAACTAGATTAACAGAATTAAATAGACCTATGGGGGTCATACCTGGTCAAACAGGTGATGAAATTATAATGGAAAGACTTGCTCCTTTTGATGCACCAAAAGATTTTTACAAAGGGAGTATTGAAGGTATTCCACAAACTATAAAAGGTGCTCCAGGTATATTTGAACGTGAAGAACCTACTATAGGTAGAAAACTTTCAGACGCTTTTTATAGTTTACCATTTACACCAAACAAACCACAAACAGCGGACATGATCATGGAACAGGGATATACAGGCAGAGCGGGTGGACCTGGTATAATAGGAATGGTATTAGGTTCAATGGATAAATTTGGATCTTTATCTCGACCTGATCAAGCATTTATTCAAGCTAACATGGGCTATACTGGTCCTACTGTATTTGGAGAAAACACTTCAGGCGGTAATAAAGATCCGTTTGGATTAAATGTTAGATCTGGTTTTGGTAATTATGCAGAGGCTGTAGAAAAACAAGTTGATAGATTAGATGATTATTTTGGTGGAGAAAAATTTGATAAAAAATATGGAGAAGGGACTACATTAGAGTTTGATGAAGAGACTGGTCAATTTAGATTTGTAGGGACAAATGCAGCACGAGCAAATGAAATGAATAAAATGAATTTAGCTAGATATAATTTTTATAAACAACAAGTAGAACAAAGAGATAATTTAAGAAGACAAGAAAAAGAGAGACAAGCTGCTGAACTAGCCGCAGCAAGAGCAAGAGCACAACAAGAAATTGCTGCTAGAGGTTATCAAGATTATGGATCTGGTGGTGGAAGAGATGAATCTTTAAATACAGGAGTTGGTGGATCTTATTCTGGTAGAGGTGATCAAGGTGCAACAGGAGCTAATTTCAGTGGAGATTTTGCAACAGATTCCGCAAGTTACGATCTGGCTGAAGGTGGTAGAGTTGGATATATGGGTGGAGGGCTAACAGACTTGGTCGATATATATGATTGATTATAGCTTAAAAACATTATACAAAGAGGATTTAGACTAAATTATGGCAATATCTAGAATGAACATGGAAAGACAATTACGTGCCGGTGGCGGAATCATGGGTTTAGAAGAGCCTAGACAAGGTTATTTTTTAGGTAAGATTGTAAAGAAAGCTGCACGTGCTGTTAAAAAAGTAGTTAAATCACCAATAGGTAAAGCTGCGATTACTGGTGCATTAATGTTTGGTGTACCAGGAACACAAATAGGTGGTTTACTTGGTAGAGCTAGTTTTGGTGGAGCTGCTCCAAGTATTTTTGGTAAGACTGGGGGTATAGGTGCATTACTTGGAACTGGTGGTAAATTTGAAACACTAGGAAATCTATTTAGAGTAGGCGGAGAAGCAGGAGCAAAATTTAGTATACCTAGAATATTAGGAGGAGTAGGTGCTGCAGGTTTAATTGCATCTCCATTTTTAATGGGTGGTGATGAAGAGGAAGAGGAGCCAGATATTCCATTTACACAAACACCTGATAGTATTGCAAGTATAGTTAATATGGCTAGAAATCAAGATCCAAGTTTGAGGTTTTTACCTAAACCAAAATTTGTAGATAATTTTTACGCTGCTGATGGTGGTAGAGCAGGTTACGATGGCGGTGGTAAAGTTTGTTTTCCTGCAGACAGTCCAGCAGTAAAAGATTTAATGGGTAGTATGCAACCAAGAGCATTTGTATCTAATGGTGGACCCATAGAGTTAGCATCTAATATGGAAAATGATAAAACATTAGAGAATCTTTTTCAAAAATATTTAGACATGGGTATGTCTGAAATAGAAGCAGAAAAAGCTGCAAGAGATGAATTTGACAGAATGAGTGAAGGAATTAAAACATTAAATAAAAGAAGAGCTACTGCAGCTGAAGGTGGTCTAATGGATCTAGGTGGCTTTGAAAAAGATTATAGAGAAGGTGGTTTTGTACCACTAGGAGCTGAGGAAAGAGCGGATGATGTACCAGCTAGACTTAGCAAGAATGAATTTGTATTTACAGCTGATGCTGTAAGAAATGCAGGCGGAGGCGACATAGACAAAGGCGCTGAAGTTATGCAAAACATGATGGACAATCTAGAAGCAGGTGGTAATATATCTGAAGAGTCTCAAGGTATGGAAAATCCTGCACAAGAGATGTTTGATCAAGCACAAATGTTGGAGAGTAGAATAGCATAATGGCATTACCAGATTATTTACAAGATACGGCTAAAGATTTTGCCAAACAATTAACAGCAAGCACATCTGTTCCTATTAATACAGGTACCTTTATGGGTACTGGAACGGGACAAAACCCTTTTGTTGCTCAAGCTGATCCATTACAAACTCAAGCAATAAATATAGCAAAAGCAGGTGTTGGATCTTATGAACCTTTCTTAAAAGCAGCTCAAGGTGCGGTAGCACAACAAGCTGCATCGACTGGACCACAAGCATTTCAACAGTTCATGTCACCTTTTCAACAACAGGTTATCGACACAACATTAGCGGACTTTGACAGACAAGCAGCTATGGGTAGACAAAATATCAGGGATCAAGCAAGAACAGCAGGAGCTTTTGGTGGTGGTAGAGAAGGTGTACAGATGGCAGAATTTGATGCAGGTAATCTTAGAAACAGAGCATCTTTACTTGCACAATTACAACAACAAGGTTTCACACAGGCTAATCAATTAGCACAACAGAATTTTCAAAACCAAGGTAATTTGGCAGCTCAACAATTTGGTCTATCTAATTTCCTAAGAGGATCGTTAGGTCAAGATGTTTCTGCACTTGGTAATCTTGGTGCATTTAGACAAGGACTAGATCAAGCAAATTTAACAGCTAATCAACAAGCTTTAAGAACAGCAGCATTTGAACCTATGCGAAGATTAGATGCGTATGGTGCTGGTCTTGGTAGACTTGCAGGATTTGGTGCTTCTCCACTACCGGATACAGGAAGCGGAGCTTCTCCACTTGCTACAGCATTAAGTACAGCAACAGGACTTGCTGGAATATTTGGTAAACTATACGGTAATTAATAATGAAACCATTAAATAGACCAATGTTTAAAAACGGTGGCCCTATCAAAGAGGGTATTATGCATGGTATGCAAGATGGTGGACTAGCAAATAATGAAGGTCCAAGAAGAGCAGCGCTTGTAGGTAATCCTATATATGATCAAACAAAAGGACCGGATGGTAGAACAAAACACTTTATTCCTGCAATTCTAGGAGGGTTGGCAGCAGTAGGTAGATTTGCACCTGCAGCAATTAGAGGTTTTAGAGCGGCTAGAACCTACAAACCTTTTTCACAAAATTTAGGGGTTTCTGGAAGATTAAAAGATTTATTTTTGCCTAGAGGTGGTATAGCAGCACCAATGGCACCAACAGGAGCAGGCGCAGGTTTTAGAGTTGGTTCTTTCTTAAGACAAAACCCATTAACTGCTGCACCAATCGCTGCTGGTGCTCTTGAAGCAGGAGTTGGTGCAGCTAAAATGGCCCCAGACCTTTTAAAATCATATGCTAACGCAGTAATTCCTTTTGCAGATCCATTTGATACTAGTGGAGCTCCAAAAGAAACTAAAAAAACAGATTTAGAGAGAGTTGATAAAATTACAAATGTTGGTGATGTAAGTACAAAGACTACACCACCAGGTGGTAGTAAAGATTTATCTGACGCAGAAAAAACTAAATTAGAAGAAGATAGAATAAATTCAACAAAAGAAAAATATTATAAATTAATGGGTGTAGATAAATTAAATAAAGATGCAACTTACGATTCATTAATTGATGCAAGTAAAATTATACAAGAACAAGGTGGAGATCTTAAAGGTAATATTAAGTCAGGTAATTTACAATCTGCAATTATATCAGCCATATCTAAAAACTTAGATAAATCTACAGATCTTAAAAAACAAATTGATGCTGCTGTTCTTAAAGGTGAGATTGAAAAAGACATTAACAAAACTAAATTAACTTCATTTCAAGAACAAATTAAATTTATAAGAGAAAATCCAGATGACCCTCTAGCTAAAAAATTATCTGGTGCAACTTCAGTTGCTGATCTTGTTTCTGCATCTGTTGCTGCTGGAAAAGGAACAACACTAACAAGTGATAACATAGCTTCCTTTATAGAATCTAAAGGAGAAGATAGACCAGGAGTAATACCAGATGACAAATATCAAAAATGGTCTAAGGCAAATGAAGGTAAAGATGAAATAGATTTCTTCATTGAAAAATACTCTGCACTTGATGACGGTTTATACGTTGTAAATAAAAAAGCATTTAGAAAACAAGGAAATCAAATAGCACCTGTGTCACTAGATAGTATCATAGGTTAGGAGTAATCCATGGCCACGTTACGAGAACTAGCAATAGCAGAAGCAAACTCAAACCAAAAAGTAGGTACGATTGAATCTATACTAGCAGGTATTGGTTCAGGTCTTATAGCAATACCAAAAGGTTTCTTTTCATTAGGTGCAACACTTTTAGATTTAGGTGTAGATCAAAACAGAGCAGCTAGAGTAGAAGCATTCTTTGATGATCTTACAACGTTAGATGAAAAAGCAGAAGCTACAGTTGCTGGACAAATAACCGAAGCATTAGTTAATATTGGTATACCTGGTGTTGCAGGATTTAGAGTAGGTTCTAAAATTGCAGCAGATGCTATGCGTGCATCAAAAAACATGAGGTATTTTAAACCTACAGATCAAGTAAAAAAATTAAGTGATGATGTTTTAAAATTAAATACACGAGGTAAAACTAATAAATTTATTGGAGGTGCACTTGGTGGTGGTGTTGGAGAAGCTACATTTGTTGGTGACGTAGAACAGATAGGTACATTTGGTGATTTAATAGGTGGACCAACAGAAATAGATAGAGACACCGGAGATGATCCATTAAAAGATTTATTAAATAGAGTTAAGTTTGGTACAGAGGGTGCATTATTTACAGGTATAATAGGTGGTACAGGTAAAGTAATTAAAAAACTTACTGACAGAAATAAAAAACTTGTAGATTCAAATGATAAACTAGATAGATTTATAGATAAAATTGCAGGAGGTTTTAGAGCAAGAAGTGGTAAGACACAAGAATTTTTTGATATAGAAAGAACTAATATTGGTGAAAGATCTGCGGATGCCGTTGCTGCAAAAAACATATCAAGAGAGCTAGATATTTCTATTGATAAAATATTTCCACCAGTAAGAAATATATTTAATAGAACTAATCAAAAAAATAGAGATAAATTATTAGCAGAAATAAATGATTTATTATTATCTGGTGATGCACAAATAGATGACTTAGGTGTTGCTAGATTTGGTTCCTTAGACCAAACAAAAAAAGAAGCGTTACTTAAAAAATTACAGAAGTTAAAAGTAGATGAAGAAACTATAGGTACTATCTTTGGTAGCTTAACAACCATTAGAGATAGATGGGCTGATTTATTTTCTAACTTAGGTAGAACGCTAGGTAAAAATGAAATAGCAGAATTTAAAAAATTATTTGGTGGTAAATTTAAAAACTATATTGGTGCAACTTACGATGTATTTCAAAACAAAAGTATAATACCTTTCTTTGCATACACACCTACAAGAGAAGCAATTGAAAGAGCTAAAACAGTATTTAAACAAAGTGCTGACGAAGCAGGTAAACCTATTACAGATTTACAAGCAGAAGAAATTGTAGCCAATGCATTAAAAGATCCAAACTTACCAAAAGGTTTTAGATTAGATAAACCATCTGATGTTATATTTCAGGTGCCAGATTTTTTTGTTAATAGAACTGTACTAGATGAAACACTTACAAGAAGAACTGCACAACCTCTTGTATCTATCGGTGAAATAAAATCAAAAGCAGACAGAGAAGTGTTTGAAGAATTGTTTGGCAAACAAAGAAATCCTATGCAAACAATTATTGGTGCTACTGCAAAACTATCTATGCTTACAAGACGTAATATGTTTTACAGAGATCTTTTAGAGAAAAATACACAATTAGCTAATGATTATTTTTCTGGTAAAAGCACAGTAAAACCATTTCTTGCACGAAGTGAGGATGAAGCAAGACAATTGTTTGGCACAGATGCTGTACCTGTAGAAGTTATTGATCCAAATAAAAGATTAGTTGTTGATGCAGGTAAAGGAGTTAAAAAAGAAAGACTAACAAAAGAAGGTGCAGCTGTAGCTGCAACTAATCCTTTTGCTGAAGGTGCATTCTTTGCAAGACCAGGTGTTGCAAAAGCATTAAAAGATACAAGTATAACTCAAGAAGCGCCTGGAATGATAGGACAGTTGTATCAAAGTTTGGTTTTATATCCAAAAGGTTTATCACAGGTAGCAAAAACAATTTTATCACCAGTTACACACATGAGAAACTTTGTTAGTGCAAGTTTTTTTGCAACAGCAAATGGTATCATACCTGATGGCGAAGCAATTAAACAAGCTTATCAAGCATTACAGACACCACTTAAAGGCACAAGAATGCAAAATGAGTTGTATGAAAAGCTTTTAAAACTTGGTGTTGTAAACAACAACGTAAGACTTGGAGATTTAACAAGACTGTTAGAGGATGTAAACTTTGGTGAAACTATGACAGCCGACAAAGGATTTAGGATGTTATTAAAACCATTGTCAAAACTAAAAGCAGTGTCACAAGATTTATATACAGCTGAAGATGATTTTTGGAAAATAGCATCGTGGGCCATGGAACAAAAAAGATTAGAAAAAACTCTTACAAACGCTGGTCTTACAAGAGGACAAACATTTACTAGAAATGGTAGAGAGATAGTATTTGATAATGATTTTTTAGAAAGAGAAGCAGCAGACATTGTAAAAAATAATATACCAAACTATGATTATGTATCTGATTTTGTAAAAGGTTTAAGAAAATTACCTGTTGGGAACTTTGTATCTTTTCCTGCAGAGATAGCTAGAACTGGTACAAACATTGTAAGACGTGGTCTACAAGAAATAAACGAAGAGATTATTTTACCTAACGGTCAAGTAGTAAAACCTTTTCAAAGTATAGGGTACACTAGATTATTTGGTATGGGTGCTACTACACTGGCTGTGCCAGCAGCAACAGCAGAAGCATTTGCTGCATTGTATGATGTAACAGATGAAGAACGAGAAGCTCTTAGAAGATATGTGGCTGACTGGTCTAAAAACTCTACACTATTACCTATTAAAGATGAAGAAGGTAACTTTAAATATATAGATTTTAGTCATGCTAATGCTTACGATACTTTAGTTAGACCTATTCAAACAGTTCTTAACTCTGTAGCAGATGGTAGAACTGATGAAGATGGTATCATGGATGATTTCATTGCAGGTATGTTTGGATCAATGAGAGAGTTTGCACAACCTTTTATATCTGAATCTATTTGGACAGAAGCTGTAGCAGATATTATAGCTAGAGGTGGTAGAACTAGAGATGGCTTCCAAGTATTTAATCCACAAGATAATGCAGGAGACAAAGCATATAAAATTATGGCTCACTTGGTAGAAGCACAAATGCCATTTTCACTTAATCAATTAAAAAGATTAGACCAATCAATCGAATCTGTGGATATTATACAAAAAGGTAAATTTGATAAGTATGGACAAGCGTATGAATTTGGTGATGAGTTTGCAGGTTTGTTTGGTTTTAGAACTGTATCTGTAAATCCAGATAGAACTTTAAAATATAAAGTAGCTAATTATCAAAGAGGTGTTCGAGAATCTAGACAGTTATTTACCAGAGAGGCATTACGTGGTGGAGTAGTGCAACCTTATGAAATTGTTGATTCATATTTAAATGCAAACAGAGCTTTATTTAATGTAAGAAAAGATTTTAAATTAGACTTAGATGCTGCAAGAACTTTAGGAATTACGCAATCTGGATTTAATACAGCAACAGATAGACTTTCAGGTATAGAAATAGGAACAATAAATAATAATATTTTTAGACCTATAAATATATCTACAGAAATACAACAAGCGTTTGCAGAAAATGCTGCAAAAATAGGAGAGGTAAATCCATTTCTAACAGCGCAAGTTGTTCTAGCTAATATACAACAACAATTATCTAATACCTCTTTGTTAGATCCAGAGTTTCCGTTTATAGAAAACCCACTATTACCTAGTGCACAAGAAACGCCGGTAACACCAAACACGTTAAATTTACCAAGTATTGATAGTAATTTAATATCAAGAACAGTTAATAACAACAATTTAAGCAACTTGAGTACGCAACAAAAACTTGCTATACTTTTTGGAAACAATTAATTATGGCGATAGAACCCAAAAATACTAGAGAACATATAATATCTTTGTACGGACACATTTCAGGTGTCAAGAAAAACTTAAAACATGTACACGAAGACGTCGAGAAGTTGGGCGGTAAGATAGATAAAGTCTATTGGGTTCTCTTAGCAGCTGCGGGAACTGCTGCACTCTTCGCTATAGAGAGAATAATAAGCTAATGGAACTGACACGTAATTTTACTTTATCAGAGCTTACTAAAAGCGACACTGCTATTAGGAAAGGGATTAACAATAATCCTAACGCAGAACAAATCGAAAAATTAAAAACACTTTGTGAAAAAATTTTACAACCGGTACGTGACCATTTTGGCAGGGTTAAGGTGACTAGCGGATTCCGTAGTCCACAGCTGTGCCAAGCCATCGGCAGCTCACCAAATTCACAGCACGCGCGTGCAGAAGCGGCCGACTTCGAAGTAATAGGCGTCGATAATTGTGAGCTTGCAGATTGGATACATAGAGAATTAGATTGGGATCAATTAATATTAGAATTTTATACACCTGGCGAACCTAATTCAGGGTGGATACATTGTAGTTTTACGGAAGGTACACCAAGAAAACAATTCTTACATGCATATAGAGAAGACGGGCGTACTAAATATAAGCCTATATTAGGTAAAGCAAAAGATCTTTTTGCTTAAAAATACCAAAGCAAACAAGCAACAAGACTAATCCATAATCCAAATCTTATAATTACACCTGGTCTTAAATCCATTCTTTTAACTCCTCCCCCATTATCTGTGTTGCAATGTTAACTTTCTTACGTAAAGCTTTTACTATTCTAGTATCAACAGTCTTTTCACAAATAATATCTATGTATGTCATAGGTCTTTCCTGACCAATACGATCTATTCTAGCTTCTGATTGTTGTCTTTTCTCCAGGTCATAGCCATTAGAGTAATATATCATAGTGCTAGCAGCTGTAAGAGTAATACCATAACCACCAGTTTGAGTCGTGCCTACGAAAAAACGGACCGGGGAACTGGGATCTTGGAACTTCTGTATATTTTTTTGTCTATTTTCTTGAGGTGTTAGACCATAATAATCTACAAAAGAATCTGGACCATACTCTTTACTAATAGCTTCTATAATTCTATTTACATCTCTTTGAAAGTGAGCCCATATAACAACCTTACCTTCTATTTCATCAAGTAAATCCATAAGTTCTGGTAGTCTGTTGGTAGGTAATTCATGCATAGTGCCATCATCTGCAGTAAAATTACCACAAGTTATTTGTTGTAATCTCATAAGTTGAGTTAAAACTGTTGCTGTAGTCATCATTTTACCATTAAAACTAGCAAGAGCTAACCGACTCATTTCTCTGTATACTTTTAATTGATCTGGTGTAAGTGTAACTACACGTTTCATAAATGTCTTTTTAGGTAAATCCAAACACTCATCTTTTAATACACGATATGAAAACTCTTTTAGTTTTTCTGATAGTTCTTCTAAGTTTCTATAACCAACTACAATCTGCACAGATCTACCACCAAAGTTTGCTGTCTTCATAATTGCATATCTAGTTCTAAATGTATAATAAGATTCATGGCCTAGTATACCAGGACTTAAGAATTCACATTGTTTATATAAATCTAAAGGTGATTTGGTTACTGGAGATCCAGTAAGTATTCTATTATATCTAGAGGCAAGACCTAACTTACAAATATTTTTTGTACGTTTTGCTTCTGGATTTTTAATAGTTGTAGACTCATCAATAGCCATAAGAGTTCTGTGAGAGAATAAAAATTTTTCAGCAAAGTCATAACCTTTTTGTGTAGAAAGAGCCTCTACATTCATCACTAATATATGTAGGTCCTCACCTGTCTCAAACAAACTATCTAGTGCAGCTGTTTGTTTTTTAGTAATTAACGGTTGCCATAAAACTGTTTTGTGTTCAATATGGTCCACAAGGTGTGTAGGTATTTCACCTTCATACCAGTTTTTTACTACACCTTTTGGTGCCACAATTAGGACACCATTGATCTTACCATTGTCATAAAGCATAGATATATTGTCAATCAATACTTTAGATTTACCAGTACCCATCTCCATAAAGTATGCAAAGTAGGGTCTATCCCAAGACATTTCTAATGCCTTAATTTGATGCGCATACGGCTTTGTCTTAAATTTATAATTCATAATTTTTCTTCTTTCTAGTTGACAACTATATAAACATAATTATATTGTTTGTCAATAATGTCAGAAAGAAAAGTTTATTTAATACAGGAAGTACCTGGTACAAAAGCTGGAACACCTAAAATAAATATTG
>VTLG01000620.1_pt1 | contig 42921 bp, 55 predicted proteins | sample 4694571 | NCBI WGS metagenome assembly VTLG01 (sample SAMN12604809, study PRJNA352737) | marine metagenome | biome: ENVO:00000447; feature: ENVO:00000209|ENVO:00000569|ENVO:01000036; material: ENVO:00002151; isolation source: viral sequences binned using virsorter ...
TGTGCAAGATAAAGAGATGGCAAGAATTAAACCGCGAGTTGATGAAGTCTTGGAAGGAATTAAGCCACAAGGCATGGCGGCGGGAGGCAGAGCAGACAGTGATCTAGTTAAAGGAATCATGGCGATACAAAATAAAGCCAACGGCGGCGTGGTCGATGATATGGAAGCAGGCGTCATGGCTTTGAATAAAAAAGACTTTGCTCGCGGTGGTGACAAAGTGATATCTAAGATGTTAGGTATTAGTGATGTGGAATTAGAATGGGCTGAGAGTCAAAGAGATCGTTATCCAGAAGAAGAGGCGGTGCACGGTAAAGGTGATGCGGCGGCACACCTAGCACTTGGATACATAACCCAAGACTCGCCGTTACAACAATTAGGTATTTCTGCTAGAGAGATAGGAAAAGATCGACGCGAGTCTAGGATGGATCGTTTCAACAACCGCTTAGGATCTCAAATACAAGCCGACAACTTTGCTGATGCGGAGCGACAGATTGATCGATTGATCGATAGTGGTGCCGCACAATACATAGATATTACACAGCCAATGCCCGATCCTGAAGCGATGGGCATCATGTCAATCAAATAACCGATCTTCCTTCCACAGATTAATAATGTAATTAGCCTCAGCACCCACATCGTGCTCTCGCAATAACGCCCTCTTCAATATCGCTTTCAACTTTTTATCATTAATGTCCTTACCGCTAATAATTAAGGCGTAATCTAAGGTTGTAAAGTATTTATCCATCGTTACCTCCCATAAAATTATAAGTATACATGTTTGCAATACGACACGCAACATGTTATACTGTCTCTGTCATTAAGGGAATGACTAATTTTAAATCCAAACAAAGGGAGAACGAAGTGACTAAACGAGACAAAATGATTGAAAAGATTACAAAGCTTTTAGCAATGGCTAAACACAGCGCCAGTAATGAAACCGAAGCAACGACTGCGTTGCGACAGGCAGAGGCAATGATGCGAAAGCATGATATTGAGTTTGCAGATGTTGAAGCGCAGAAGATTGAAAAAGATGATTTACAAAAAGGTTTCACTGGCGAGACAAGAAACAGTAAGTGGGTATGGAATCTCGCTTGGGCCGCATCTTATTTAACATCCACGATGCCTTACAAAAGAGGTAAAGAAATAATCTTTTGTGGTGTTAAAGAGGACGTGCAGGTTGCACTACTTATGCATGACTACCTTGTTGGCGTAACCGAAAAGATTTCATCTAAGTATCGTGGCAAGTTTGATCCTGTGTTTTCTGTAAGAGAGCAACGGCAATCATTTAAGATGGGTATGGTACGCATGATTGTGAAAAGAGCTGAAGAAATTAAAAAAGAGCGAGAAGCTGAGATTGCCTCGGCAAGTGTTGCATCCTCTGGCAAAGACTTGATTGTGATCAAGCAAGCCTTGATAAAAGATAAGTTCAATTTGTCTTATCGAAAAGCAACTCGTTCTTACATCACAGATCCCGGCGCTTATGACAAAGGACAAGAGGCAGGCAAATCAGTGGGTCTTAATCGTCAAGTTAATGGCAGTAAAGATAAGATGAGGTTAGCCGGATGATTAATAATACTTATCTTGAGATGGCGAAAGAAGATTTAGCCGCTATAGAAAAACACGTAAAGGCATGTCAAAAGCATGGTTTTGAAGTCATGCCAGATGTTGTTTTATTTAGAATCGAGAGCGCCATGAAGGCGCTCAAGATTCACGGAGATAATTGAATATGATTAGTAATAAAGCAAAAATGAAAAAAGTATTCTTCAATCGTGTACGACGCACTTGTCTGAAGTATGATCTTGATATTGCTTATGATGGCGCACCCAAAAACTACAATGCGGTATACATCATGAAAGACGGTAAGATTATGTTCGCTGACCGCAGAAAGGACGACCTGCCACTTGATATCAATTGGCAACGTCTGCATGAAGAGATGTTTAATTATGGATTTGTAGGAGGTGTTAAGTGAAACCGTTACGTGTAATCAACAACATCTACGGTTACGTGCGTGTATCAACACAGGAACAAGTGAAGAGTGGTGTCTCATTGCGTCAGCAACAAGATGCCATCTCTGCTTTTGTCAAAGAAAAATACAATCGTAAAGTCACTGAGTTTTTTATTGATGATGGCGTGTCGGGCACAAAACCTATTTTAGAGCGTGACGGATCTCGTGAGTTGACGAACTCAATAGATCGTAATGATGTCGTGGTGGCAACACGATTAGACCGTTTATCTAGAAATGCCAATGACTTATTAGGCATCATACCGAATCTCGAAGAGGTAGGCATCACGCTGTTTTTCTGTGAGCAGTTTGGTGAGGTGCCTATTGTTTATCCAAGACCAGAGAACGCAAAAGGCTTACAACGTCGCTTTGATATGAATGATATGGCTAATAAAATTATGTTGATGGTCTTATCAGCGGTTGCTGAGATAGAACACGCAACGATAGCTGATCGTTTTGCTGAGGGTAAATGTGATTGGGCATCCCGTGGCTACTTTATTGGCGGCTCTGTGCCTTATGGTTTTAGGGTGGTAAAGGAGACTCACGGCAACAAAACGCGTAAGTTTTTAGAGCCAATACCGGAAGAACAAGAGATTATCAAAACAATCTATGCACTACGTGCGCGTGATAAAAAAGAAAAGGCGATATCAAAAGAAGTGCATGCTTTACACGGTGTTGAGTTGTCCTGGCAGAAGATCAAAAAAATATTGAATCGAAAAATACAGGGTATGCCGCAACACGCTTTTTAGGTATTATGCAGTTATGGAGGACGCTCTATGACTGCTAAAGAACTGATAGAACAAACAATTAAAGAGATTGAAGAATCACTACCTACTGATTTCATGACCGATGCGACACGAGATATTATGACTCGTGCCGTAGATAATCTTAAAAAAGCATTAGAAGAAATCGATGGCTAACATCAACGGGTGGGGCCGTGGTACTTGGGGTGAAGGCGCATGGAATGCGGTTTTACCTGTCACGTTAACCGGATTATCTAGCACCATTAGTGTTGGATCGGTTTCTGTTGTTGCCAAAGCAAATGTCACACCCACCGGACAATCAGTAACTGCATCAATCGGTGCCGTCACAACAGTCGCACAAGCGATTATTAATTTAACAGGTCAAGCATCAACACTTGGTATTGGCTCTGTCACAACAACAGCCGATGCGAATACCACGCCGGCAACACAAGTTATTACCTCTGCACTTAGCACTGCGCTAACCGTTACCGGTAAGGCAAATGTTTCTGTAACAGGACAAAGTGCTACAGCCGCAACGGGTACAGCTACTGTTGATGCAGAGGCGAATGTCAGCGTTACGGGTTTCGGACTGACAAGCGCACTTAGCACAGCGTTGACGGTAACAGGCAAGGCAAATGTAACGCTACCTACACAAAGCATCACATCTAGTTTAGGTAATTCAACAGTTGTCGCGCAAGCAATCACAAACTTACCTGTCATCTCTGGATTATCGGCGAGTCTGGGCTCTGTTACGACAATAGCAGATGCTAATGTCACCGCGCCAACCTTTGGATTATCGAGTAGTTTAGGTGCACCAACCATTACCGGAATTGGTAATGTCACAATATCGGGCCAGTCTATTACATCAGGGCTTGGTGATGTATCGACAATTGCTCAAAGTATAGTAAACTTAGATGGGTTGGAAAGTGGCGTTTCACTTGCCAATGTTTTAGTATATGGAGAAATAGGAACGGATCAAACACCTAATTATGCAGAGGTGGATACGTCACAAACAGCATCGTTGAGCGATATCAGCACGTCACAGACAGCAAATCTTTCAACGATTAGTACGTCGCAGACGCCAAGCTTGTCGGAGATAAGCACGTCACAGACGCCAAATTATGAAGAGGTAGCATAACGAGGACAAATTATGGCAACTTTTGTAAATGATTTAAGACTAACCGAACTCGCCACCGGTGAGGGTTCTGGTACCTGGGGTGATACTACAAACACAAATCTTGAATTGATTTCAAGCGCGATGGGTCATGGTGCTGAAGCAATTGCGAATGCATCAACTCATACGATTACAATGGCAGATGGTGCGGACGATGAGTTTAGATCGACATTTCTAAGACTTACCGGAGGTGGACAGGCGTGTACTGTTACTTTAGCGCCAAATACATTGTCTCATACCTGGATTATGCGTAATGAAACCAATTCAACCCTTACGCTAACGCAAGGAACGGGTGCAAATGTTGCTATCTCAGCGGGTCAAACAAAAATAGTTGCCACTGATGGCGCCGGATCTGGCGCAGTTGTTTATGAGTTGGATGATCTTGAGCTTGCAGGAAATATGTTGATTGGCGGTACTTTAGGCGTTACAGGCGTTGTTACAGCTAATGCAGGTGTAGTGGTTGATAATATAACTATTGACGGGACTGAGATTGATTCTAGTGGTTCTTTAACGCTAGATGTAGCGGGAAATCTAACCATCAATGTTGATGGCACTACGATTACGTTAGCAGATGATACGATAAACTTTGGTCAATTTTTTAATAACTCATCTGGTCAGTTTAACATATCAGCACCTACGCAAGACAAAGACATCGTGTTCATAGGTAATGATGGTGGTAGCACTATCACTGCGCTCACGTTAGATATGAGCGATGCAGGAACAGCGACATTTAATCACGATATAAAACTGGGTGACGATGGTCAAATTCTATTTGGTAGTTCATTTAATGGAACTATCGGTACAGCTAGTGGTGACCTCTTTATAGGTACAGCCGATGCAAATGTTTTATTTTTTAATAGTGCATCCATATTACCTGCCAATAGTGTAGGCGGTACAAGAAATGATGCGATTGATATAGGTTCATCAAGTGCAAAATTCAAAGATGCTCACTTTAGTCAAACGGTGGATGCAGGTGCTTTGACGGTTGATAACATTACAATAGATGGAAATGAGATAGACGTAAGTTCTGGGACTTTAACTTTTGACGTAGCGTCAGACATAATATTTGATTCTGATAGTGGAGGATTTCAATTCAAAGATGGAGGCACTGAATTCGGAAGGTTATTAAACTCTTCTACAGATTTCGTAATCAAGTCAGCAGTTTCCGATAAAGATATGTTATTTAGGGGCAATGACGGGGGTTCAGAAATTACAGCCCTCACCCTTGATATGTCCGATGCAGGAACAGCGACATTTAATCATGATGTAAAAATAGGAGATGACGGAAAAGTAATTTTTGGGGCGAGTGATGATTTAACAATAAGTCATTCAACCACAGGTAACCATTCAATTATTACCGAATCAGGTGCAGGTAATCTTATTTTAGCGGCAGATAATCTAGAAATAAATAATGCCGCTAATAATGAAAATAAAATAGTAGCTACAAGTGATGGGGCAGTAACTTTATACCACGACAACCAAGCTAAAATAGCAACGGTATCTGGCGGTATTCAGGTTACAGGGGATATAAGCAATGCATCTGGTGACCTCACCTTAGACGTTGCGGCAGATATTATTTTAAATGCCGATGGTGGTGATTGGAAGTTCTCAGATGGAAGCGATGCAATTCTTGAAATCCAAAATGATGGCAGTGGTAATGCAGTAATAATTACTCCGACATCTGACAAAGATATGAAGTTTTTAGGCAACGATGGTGGTAGCACTATTACAGCACTTACGCTTGATATGTCTAATGCAGGTGAAGCCACATTTAATGATGATATAAATCTAAGTGATGGTAAACGATTAAGAATGGGAATAGGTGGAGATTTTGAAATTTTCCACGATGGTTCTAATAATATGTTTAAAGGTGCTACTAGCGACCAAGATATGAAGTTTAATGGTGTTGATGGCGGTGTTGAAATCACAGCCCTCCTGCTTGATATGTCAGATGCAGGAGCCGCTACGTTTAATTCAGGGGGAACTTTTGGCGGTGTCTTAGCAGTTAATTCAGGAACCACAAATACAGTAGCAACTTTTACTTCTACAGATTCAGGTGCAGGAATTAATTTAACCGATAGTGCAGGAACTTCTACAATTCAAACAAAAAGTGCAAACCTACGAATAGGTGTAGATGAAGATGGAGCAGTAGCAAGTTCAGCAATACAATTTAGAGTAGATGGTGCTACAAAAGCCACTTTAAATGATAGCGGTGTTTTCACCTGTGATGGCGGTGTAGTAGTTGACAATATAACTATTGACGGCACTGAAATTGATTTAAGTTCTGGTGACTTAACCTTAGACGTTGCAGGTGGCATTGTTTTAGATGCAGATGATTCAGGGACAATAAGTTTTAAGGATGGTGGAACAAGATATGCATTAGTTCAAAAATCAAGTGATAATTTTGAAATTCAATCAATGATTAGTGATGGTGATTTAGTTATTAAAGGCAACGATGGTGGTAGCACTATTACAGCACTTACGCTTGATATGTCAGATGCAGGAGCCGCTACGTTCAATAGTTCTGTTATTTTAGGCTCTGATTTGTTCGTAGCTGACACAATTACTCATAGAGGCGATACAGATACAAAATTAACTTTTGATACTAATTCTTTAAATTTAACCGCAGGTAATCACAGTGTTTTTGACGCTAGTAGCACTGGAATAGTTTTTAACGAAGCAAGCGCGGACGCTGACTTCCGAGTGGAGTCTAACAACAACACGCATATGGTATTTGTGGATGCAGGTAATGACCGACTTGGCATAGGAGAAGTATCAAGTCCTTCCGCAACAGTTCATATTAATAGTGGCGCAAATAATGAAGTTATTAGATTAGAAAGTACAGATACAGAAGCATTTATTCATCTAAAAGACCTTACAGGTTCGTCCTTTATTAAAGGAAGAGCTGATTTAAGATTTGAAGTTGGTAGTGCTGATGTAGTCCAGATGCTTTCTAGTGAAACAGTAATCAATAACGGAAGCAATGATTATGACTTTCGTGTGGAGTCTAACAATAACGACCATATGCTGTTTGTTGAGGCAGGAACTGACGTTGTATATTTTGGAACTAGTGCGGCAACCTTGTTTAGTAATAATTCAGATGTTTATGGTGCTAGTATCGATGCTGATGGATATTTACAAATATCCAGAAATAATGGGTCAATGCTTTATTTAAATCGTCAAAATGCTAATGGCGAAATGATAGACTTGCGAATTAATGGCTCTCAAATAGGTTCAATAGGTTCATCTAGTGAAAGTTTATTTATTAAATCTGTTTTTCAAGATAGAGATATAATATTCAAAGGTGATGACGGTGGTACAGAAATCACAGCCCTTACACTAGATATGTCAGATGCAGGTAGTGCTCTGTTCAATAATAATGTAACTGTAAATAGTGGTGGCTCTGGTAATGGTCTTTTAAAAATAAATGGAGCCACTGGTAATACAGAAGCATTAATTTTTCAAAGAGGTGGTACAGAAGCAAGTAGAATTAGTCACAGCAATTCTGCTAATTTAGTTTTTTCTATGGGTTCAAGTGTTACCGATGCATTAACAATAAATAATCTGGGTAGTGTAGGAATAGGCGTAGATGACGGTGACGTAACAAGTGATGGTAATTCAAGCAGAACCTATGTGGGCATCATTGGCTCTGGGAACAGAGGCAGATTAAACCTTGGAACTACAGCATCTAATGGTGCTGATTCAGGATACTTAGGTTTTACAAACGGTGCAAATACACTTGCTAATATTAGTGTAGACACTGCATCAGGAGCGCAAACTACAGGAACCTTGTTCATAAATGGCACTGGAAACATTGATATTCAATCACCCGTAAACTATGGTGTGATATTTAACGAAGATAGTGTAGACGCTGACTTCCGAGTGGAGTCTAACGGACAAACTCATATGTTGTTCGTGGATGGCGGTAATGACAGAATTCACGTAAAAACCGCTAGTAATATTAACTCGGCAACTTTATGTGTTGGTGGCACTATAGCTTTTAACGGACAAACTGCGGGGTCTTTTGTTCACGATTCTGGTTTTATTGATTTTGACACTTCTTCGAACTTATTCAGATTGCATTCGGGAGGTAGTGCAGGTGAAAGCTCTGCAATACAAATCGGTACACTAATCAGCGGTACTGAATCTGAAGCAATAGGCGTTGATGCAACTGGAAGTATTACAATAAACGAAGATGGCATTGCATCCCGAGACTTTACTGTTGAGTCTGATAATAAAACTAATATGTTTTTCCTTGATGCAGGTAACGATAGGATTGGTATCCAAAATTCATCTCCTGCAACAACATTGGATATAGGAGTTGGAGGGGTTATTCGCTTTAGAAGGTCAGATGATTCTAGATTTGGAGAGTTGTTTCACGATACTGATGGAACTACGTTGCAAAGTGCTTCTTCGGGTGACAATTTAAAGTTGACAACTGCGGGCGGTAACATAGCTTTACAAACCCCTGCAAATTACGGTGTTGTGGTAAATGACGACAGTAATGACGCTGACTTCCGAGTGGAGTCTGATAGCAATACTCACGCTTTATTTGTTGACGCGGGAAACTCTAGAGTGGGCATAAACGAAAGCAGTCCTACATCGCAATTACACGTACTAGGAAACAATGACTCTGACGGAGCTACGTTCAAACTACAAGAAGCTAACAACAATACCGCAGATACTCTTGGCACTGTGTTTTTTGGTAATAATGTTAATGATGAGTTAGGAAGGATTCTTTGCTTTACATCAGGAAGCACTACGACATCCACACTGCGATTTATGTCCACAGCTGATGGTGCTACAGCTGTTAACAATCTTGACTTAGCTTCATCAAATGTTACGTTTAATGAAAATAGTCATGACATGGACTTTCGCGTTGAGTCAAACGGAAATGCAAATGCTATTTTTCTAGATGCGAATAGTGAATTTGTAAGCTTTGGTAAAAACACAACTGCTCTAACCACCACCGGTATTAGTTTAAATTTGGCAGGTACTGCGACCTTTGCATTTGATTTAACTTCAGAAAACGAAGTTTTCATTCTGAACAATAACAATAGCACTGGAACCATCTATAAAATGGATTTCCGGCAGAATAATACCAGTGTAGGACGAATCACTGCTACCTCAAGCGGCCTTTCCTTAACCAGTGGTTCTGATTATCGCCTGAAAGAAAACGTGACTGAGTTAACAGGGGCTACAGATAGGCTAAAACAGTTAACACCTAAACGATTTAATTTTATCGATGAACCAGACATAACAGTGGACGGATTTTTAGCGCACGAAGTTTCATCAATAGTGCCAGAGGCGATTGATGGTGAGAAAGACGCGGTAGACGCTGACGGTAATCCTAAATATCAAACCATCGACCAATCAAAATTAGTGCCGCTTCTTGTGGCTACTATAAAAGAATTAGAGGCGCGAATAGCGGCTTTAGAATCATAAACCAACTCTCATTTAAGGAGAAAAAATATGGCAATAACAACAACTTGGAGCGTTAACGATATGACGCATATGGACTCAGACGGAGGAGTAATCCTTGTCTATTGGTCATTGACTGCAGCTAGTGACGGCACTCCCTCATACACTGCTCAAGAGGGCGGTAAATTAAGGCTTACTTATGATGCTTCCTCATCATCTTTTATTAGTTATGATGATTTAAAAGAAAGCGATGTATTAGGTTGGGTATACGATAGCTTAATTGAAGGCGAAGAAACTGCCGATGAAGCAAAAAAACGAATCGAAGATGACCGAACTGCAAAAGTTCAAGGTCAAATAGATAGGGCGGCAAGTCAAGCAACAGGATTGCCTTGGTAACAATGTTTGATAACAAAGGAGCAACATTATGGCAGTAGTGTGGAGCGTGACAAATTTAGAATATACAAATGACTCAGACAAAGGTGTGGTTCATGCGGCATGGTCTGCGACAGACACCGATGGTGATTACTCAGGAACTGTGTCGGGTATGGAGTCTTATACACCTGATCCTAGTGACAGCGGGTTTGTCGCTTACGATGATCTTGATGAGGCGACAGTTGTTGCCTGGGTAAAATCAACATTAGGATCTGATGAAGTATCAGCAGTTGAAGCAAAAGCAACCGCTAAGTTGACGGAGGCAAAAACGCCATCTACAGCTTGGGGTCTTGCTTGGTAATAAGTTATTGATTTTTAAGGAGAATTTTGATGAGTGAGTCTATAAAGGTGCCCTCTTGGGCCGTGCCCTTGGTGGCGGCAGTAATACCGGCGGCGATTGCCTTTGGGTCAATGCAGGCTATGAGCCAGGCCACAGATGCTGAGGTAGCTAAAGTCAGTCAGGTTGTTGAGAAGCTTGAGGCTACCACGAGCGATAATGAGGTTCGTACAAAATTGAACGAGCAGGCCATACAGACCATAGCCGATGGATTAGCCCAACAAACAGAAATTAGTAAAGCCACTGACGAGAAACTAGGCACGCTAATAGAGCTTATGCTGAAAGAAAGGCGATGAACTTGAAGTTGGTCATTGCTTTGGTTGTGATGACCGAGTCAGGAGAAATAGATCCTGACAAAAAGAGTTATTTTTCTAACCCACAGCACTGCGAATGGATCGTACAGGAAATGACTAGAGAGCGTCGATATTTTCATGGTTTTGAGGAAGGCACGATATTTTGTAGACCAGAGTTTGTGCCCGCTGATACTAAAATTACGAGGCTTAATGTGGTTCCAATGCCGGTCGAGGAAGAAGAACCTGGTTTGGCACCATAAATTTGCGATGAGTTATAAATCATTATAAAATAATGTAAACATTTATAACTTACGGAGAAGAAAAATGGCAGAAGAAGAAAAAAAACCAACCATCACGGTTAATGAAAAAGAATATTTAGTTGAAGAGCTAAACGATTCACAAAAAGTTATGGTGAATCATATCTTGGACATCAATCGAAAGATTGGGCAAACTCAGTTTCAACTAGAACAATTGCAAGTGGCAAGCACAGCATTCAATAATATGCTGACACAGCAGTTAGAGACTGAGGGAGAAGAAAAGGAAACCCATTAGTGGCGACTGTTAAAGAAAGTTTAGCTAGGTTAGAGGCGCATGAAAAGGAGTGCGCCTTACGCTATGAGAATATAGAAAAAAGATTAGACGCGGGGAGTAAAAAATTTGACCGGTTGATGATGATGATAGTGGGTGTTTATCCTTTTATCTTAGCCGCAATTGCATTAGCAAAATGGATGTGACCGATGAGTTGGTTGGAACTATATAATGGAGAAGGAGCAAAATGGTGGATGATAATCGTCTTGTTTCTTTTCTGGGGCGGTCTGTTTGCATACATATATTTTTTTGGCGGAGAGCCCGACACTAATGTGCCAATCAACCCGACAGAAGAAAAGTAATTATGACTCCCAAAAAATTAGAACCTAAATCAAAATACGCAGAATACGATTTCGATGGTGATGGCACTGTGACTGATGAAGAAATCTCCAGACACAATGAAATACTCAAACAAGAATTAGCAGAAGAAAAAGCAGACACACAAAGAAGAATGGCGTGGGTCGCTATGATTTCTATGATTCTCTATCCGCTTGCATCACTTATTATCGCAGAAGATAGACTCGACACATGGAGCGCTATGAGCGACATGATATTTTTAAGTCAAGCTTCCGTCATCGGTTTGTATTTTGGCGCAACAGCCTATATGGCTAAAAAATAGGAGATATCATGTTAGCAAATTTAATTGGCCCTGCCACACAACTGTTAGATAAATTTATTGAAGATAAAGATCAAAAGGCCGCGTTGGCGCATGAAATAAGCACAATGGCCGAACGTCATGCTCAGGAGCTTGCAAAAGGTCAAATTGAAGTTAACAAGATGGAGGCCGCAAGTAGTAGTATGTTTGTCGCGGGGTGGAGGCCGGCAGTCGGTTGGATTTGTGCGCTTGGCTTTGCATCAAACTTTATATTGATTCCTATGGCTAATTTTGCCTTAGCGTTAGCTTCAATAGACGTGCAAATACCTATGATCGATACCACGCAAATGATGCCTGTTTTGATGGGAATGTTAGGCCTCGGTACACTTAGAACCGTTGAAAAGGTTAGGAAAGTTAGTAGAGAGCAGTAATGATTCTGAAACGTATGTTAAAACTGCATGAAGGCGTAAAGAGACACGTCTATCTGTGCTCGGCAGGATATGAAACGCTAGGCGTGGGGCGCAACGTCTCACAATCTGGCTTAGGCTTGTCAGACGATGAAATAGACTATCTATTAGATAACGATATCAAGCGTGTGACAGAGGAGTTGTCAGGAGAATATGATTGGTTCGATACGCTTGATGAGGTTAGACAAAACGCTCTAATCGATATTTCTTTTAATTTAGGTGCTTCTCGTTTGCGAGGTTTTAAGAACGCTTTACGCGCTATGTCAGAAGATAACTACCGCACTGCATCAGAAGAGTTTTACGACAGCCGTTGGGCCAAACAAGTAGGCAATAGAGCAAAAAGATTGTGTCAAATGATTAGAACTGGCGAATATCCTCCTGAATTTATTGTATAATTATGTTAGGTGCAGATCTAAAAGATTTTGAGATTCTATCACAACAAGAGCAACAAGAAGCGGTAGCGTTGCTCGCAAAGTATGATCAGATTGAGAAACAAGAAGAGTGTCAAAAAGATTTTATTAAGTTTGTAAAATCACAGTGGCCTGATTTTATTGAAGGCCGACATCACAAAATTATTGGTGAAAAATTTAACAAAATAGCGCAAGGCAAGTTAAAGCGTTTGATTGTTTGTTTGCCGCCAAGACATACTAAGTCAGAGTTTGCATCTACGTTTTTTCCTGCGTGGATGATGGGTCTACGCGGTAATCTTAAAATTATACAAACCACACACACGGCAGAATTAGCGGTGCGGTTTGGTAGACGTGTAAGGAACATTATCGACAGCGATGATTATCAGAATGTTTTTCCTAATCTTAACCTTGAGGCTGATAACAAATCAGCCGGACGGTGGACAACCAATCAGGGCGGCGAATCATTTTACGCGGGCGTCGGAGGAGCCATTACTGGTCGAGGTGCAGACCTACTCATCATCGACGATCCAGTATCTGAACAAGACGCGCTAAGTCCGACAGCAATGGACGGGGTCTATGAGTGGTACACCTCTGGCCCGCGACAGCGACTACAGCCTGGCGGGATTATCGTTATCGTGATGACTCGTTGGAGCACCAAAGATCTCGTTGGAAAAGTCCTTAAAAAACAAGGAGATGACTACGCAGATCAGTGGGAAGTCATAGAGTTTCCTGCGATTATGCCAGAATCAGACACACCTTTATGGCCTGAGTTTTGGAAGAAAGAAGAACTGCTATCTGTAAAAGCATCCTTGCCTGTATCAAAATGGAACGCTCAATGGATGCAGAATCCTACAGCAGAAGAAGGCTCAATTGTTAAAAGAGAATGGTGGAGGCGATGGGAGACAGACGTGCCTGCTTACTCTTACGTCATACAATCTTACGATACTGCATTTTCTAAAAAAGAAACGGCTGACTATAGCGCTATTACAACATGGGCTGTATTTGAGTATCTAGATCAAGAGCAAATAATATTGCTAGATGCAAAGCGCGTGCGTCTTGACTTTCCTGAGCTAAAAAAACTAGCATGGGAAGAATACAAATATTGGGAGCCAGATTGTATCTTGATCGAAGCAAAGGCATCAGGCACCCCTCTAACGCAAGAATTGAGGCGCATGGGCATCCCTGTCACTGCTTATACGCCATCGAGGGGACAAGATAAAATTGCTCGTATGAACTCTGTGGCTCCCATTTTTGAGAGCGGTATGGTATGGTGTCCAGATCAGGATTTTGCTGATGAGGTGGTTGAGGAGATGGCATCATTTCCGTATGGAGATCACGATGACTATTGCGATAGTTCAACGATGGCATTGATGCGATTTAGACAGGGTGGTTTTTTATCTTTGGATAATGATTACGTCACCGAGATAAAACCGCTACAACGGAATAGGATGGTGTACTACTGATGGTCATAGAGAGAAAAGAACAAAAATTAGGAACGGCAGACAATCCTGACGTTATGCCAATGGGCTCAGAGGTAGAAGTAATACCTGAGCCAAGTCGTGCGGATCAAATACGAGATGCGGCAGAAATATTGGTTATGGAAGAAAGCATCTTAATTGATGATGAAGCAGACGAGGCATCAACACCAGACATTAGTTTTGATGCGAACTTAGTTGATCAAGTTGATGATGGAGAACTCTCTGCCTTAGCATCCGACGTTTTAAGCGCTATCAAAGCAGATAAAGAGTCTAGATCTGAGTGGGAAAAAACTTACACAGACGGCTTAAAATATTTGGGCATGAAGTTTGATGAAACACGTTCAAGCCCGTTTCAAGGATCAACAGGTGTAATACATCCAATACTTGCAGAGGCTGTTACACAGTTTCAAGCACAAGCATATAAAGAATTATTACCACCAAAAGGGCCAGTAAAAACAGAAATAGTAGGTGCGCGCACGCCAGACTCAGAAGCGCAAGCAGATCGTGTTCAAGAGTTTATGAACTTTTACATCATGAATGTGATGGAGGAATATGATCCAGAGTTAGATATGTTGTTGTTTTATCTGCCATTAGCCGGTTCAGCATTTAAAAAAGTATACTTTGACACTGCCTTAAATAAAGCGATGTCTAAATTTATTGAGCCGCAAGATCTAATAGTGCCCTACGAGGCAACAGATATTTTTACTGCTGAACGTGTTACTCATGTTCTCTCGATGTCAAAAAATGAGATTAGAAAACAACAACTTGCAGGCTTCTATGCAGATATTGAGTTAAAAGGCGGTAATATGTCTTACACTCGCGATGAAATAGAAGAAGAGATTGACGACATCGAGGGTATGCATCCGTCCTATAAAGAAGACCGAGATCACACGGTCTATGAAGTGCACACGATATTAGATTTACCAGGCTTTGAAGATGTAGATTCAGGAGGAGAAAACACCGGACTCAAACTGCCTTACATCATTACCATAGATGAGCCATCACAAAAAGTTTTATCTATTCGGAGGAACTACGCAGAAAACGATCCACTTAAACAAAAGATAAATTACTTTGTTCAGTACAAGTTTTTACCGGGCTTAGGTTTTTATGGGTTAGGTTTGTCTCACATGATAGGCGGATTAGCGAAAGCAAGCACTAGTATTTTAAGACAGCTTATCGATGCAGGCACCTTAGCTAACTTACCGGCAGGATTTAAAGCACGCGGCATGAGAATCCGAGATGAGGATGATCCCCTGCAACCTGGTGAGTTTAGAGACATAGACACGACAGGAGCATCTCTCAGAGAAAATTTAATTCCCTTGCCTATCAAAGAGCCATCAAACGTGTTGATGAATTTGCTTGGTTTGATGGTGGATGCCGGCAAACGATTTGCATCTATCGCTGATACAAACGTGGGAGATGTTAATCAAGCAATGCCCGTAGGCACGACAGTTGCGTTATTAGAGCGCGGAACTAAAGTGATGTCAGCGATCCATAAGCGCTTGCATTATTCACAAAAATTAGAATTTAACCTATTAGCAAAAGTATTTGGAGAGTTCTTACCACCTAGCTATCCGTACATGACAGGTAGTGGGCCACAAGAAATCAAAGGCGCAGACTTTGATGCACGAGTTGATATCATACCGGTATCCGATCCGAATATTTTTTCACAGTCGCAAAGAATTACGATGGCACAAGAGTTGTTAGCCATGGTGCAATCAAATCCAGAAATACATGGCCCACAAGGTATTTATGAGGCTTATAGTAGAATGTACGCGGCGCTTGGAGTGGACAATGTGGAGTCTCTTCTGCAACCCCCACCACCTCCACCGCCGCCACCTCCTCCAGTAGATGCAGGTTTAGAAAACAGCGATTTGTTAATGGGACAACCTGCAATAGCGTTTGCGCCACAGAATCATCAAGCTCACGTTGACGCGCACAGATCTTTATTTTTGACAGATGTAGTAAAACAAAATCCTGCACTACAAGGTAGTATCATGTCGCACATGATGCAACACCTACAGTTTCTAGCAAGTGAATTAGCGCAACAACAAATGCCGCCAGAGATAATTCAACAAATGTCACAACTGCAACAAGCTGTAGACTCTGGACAGGCAGATCCACAGTCGATACAACCAATGATGCAAGAGTTGCAAATGATTAGCGATAAGATATCAGCGCCGATACTCGCACAACTCACACAAGATTTGTTGTTATCGATTGGTCAAGGCACTGATGAAGACCCATTAGTGCAGATAAGGCAACAAGAATTAGAACTGCGTAGAGCCGAGTTAGATGAAGATAATAGGCAATTTGACGAGCGCGAAAATACACGACGCGAGGGTCAATTGTTAGAGAACGAGATAGCTAAACAAAGAATTGCTACGACAAAGCAAGTCGCCGATGACAAACTTGATTTGGCGATTGCACGGTTACAGCAACAAGCTGATATTAAGCTATCAGAAATGCAAGCTAAATTTGGAGGTCAACGATGACAACATCATATAAGTTAGATGCCATAAAGCAGTTACGTGCTCAAAAAAAACTCGAAAGAGAGTTAGAAGCAGTAGCGGCAGAAAAAAACCGTAAAGAAAAAGAGGCGGCTCATCAAGCAAACATGGATAGAATCGCCCGCAAGATGCATAAGATTGAAACTGGAGAAGAGTTACCTGCTCCAGAAGTAAAAGAGACACCAAAACCAAAACCAGTGAAGGAGAAGACAGATGCCACTTCAAAAAGGCAAAAGCCAAAAAACGATAAACAAAAACATAAGCAAGCTAAAAAAAGAGGGCCGAAATCAAAAGCAAGCAGTAGCAATCGCTCTAAATAAAGCGCAAAGCATGAAAGCCGGTGGCGCTGTATACAAGCGTGTGAAAAAAACTGTGCGTGGCGGTGGCGCGGCAACTAAAGGACTTGGTTACCACGAGCTTGTTTAATGGAAGATTTAGATTTAGCGGAAACGATAAAGAAAAATATCGAGGATCGACGTGAACTTATAAAAAATACGTTGATGAACGGTATGTTAAAAGATGTCGAACATTATAAATATTTGCAAGGCGAGCTAAATAGTTTATTATATATAGAACAAACTATGAAAGACTATTACAAAAGGAACTCGCGGTGACAGAAGAATCAGCGGTAGACTATCTACCACAACCAACAGGTTGGCGCATTTTAGTTTTACCTTACACGATGAATGACAAAACTAAAGGCGGTATTGCATTAACAAAAGAGACTTTAGATAGAGAGGCTTTAGCTACCGTGGTAGCAAAAGTGATACGTAAGGGGCCACTTTGTTATAACGTAGAAGAGAAATATGGCGGTAAGCACTGGTGTGAAGAGGGTGATTATATCGCTATTGGTAGATACGCAGGTGCAAGATTTAAAATCAAAATGTTTGATGATAAAGGCGATGAGTCAATCTGTGAATGTCGCATCATCAATGATGACGAAGTTATAGCAACCATTAAAGATCCAGAAGATATAGTAGGTTTCGCATGATAGAAAATACAGCACAGGAAGCAGAAAACAAAACACCAGAAGAAGAAATAGCGGTCGAGGTTACGGATGATAACCCCGCACCGCAACAAGCAGAGGGGGACAGTGATGAACTTGAAAAGTACACTAAGGGCGTTTCTAAAAGGATTAACAAGCTTAATGCCAAAACGAGGGCGGCAGAGGAAAGAGCGGCTCAACTCGAAAGGCTTGCGATGGAAAAAGAGAAGGAGCTCCAACAATACAGAGCTTATTCTCAACAACAGTCATCTGCAATATTGGCAAAAGAGGAGGAGGCTCTCAATGCAAAAAGCGCACAGGTCGATGATATCTACCGTAAGGCCGTAGAGAGTGGCGATCCCGACTTGATGTCAAAGGCAGATAGCCTTAAAAATGACATCAGCATACAAAAAGAAAAATTAAGAGTTGCAAAAACTAGGCAACCTCAACAACAAGAAAATTATCAACCATATCAAGAACAGCCGGCACAACAGCCACAGCAACAACCAGAGCAACCTGTTGAGCCAACAGAGCAAGCAAAAAAATGGCACGCTAAAAATTCTTGGTATGGTAACGCTGAAGATGAAGAGCATACGCAAGCCACACAGTTTGCTTATTTTACTCACTTCAATCTAATTAACGAAGGTTTTGAACCTGATAGCGAAGAATATTACGAAGCACTAGATTCTCGCGTGAAAAAAGTTTATCCTAATCTGGTAAGCGAGGACAATCTCGCTGAAGGAGAAAATGTCGAAGCAAAAGAAGAGCGACCCGCCGTGCAAAGAGTCGCATCTACCACTACAAGTGGTCGGCAACAAACACGAGGCAAATCGAACGGAGTGAAGTTTACAAAGTCCGAAGTCGAGCGCCTTAGAGGTCTTAAGCCGCATAATATGTCAGAAGAACAATGGCTGAAAGTTGTGGCAAAAGAGAAGCAAAAGATAGCTCAAAGAGAGGCAAGATAATGGCAGAAAACTCAGTACGTTCATCGCGTGAAAGCCGACAACACGATAAACAAGTAAGGCGAAAACCGTGGTCACCAGTGCGAAAGCTTGATACGCCACCTGCACCTCCTGGTTACACCTATCGGTGGATAAGGGAGTCAATGCTAGGACAGGAGGATAGAGCAAACGTCTCACGAAGGATTAGGGAAGGTTGGGAGCTTGTAAGAGCAGAAGACTTACCACCTGAGTGGGGACAAACTCTACCAACTATGGACAGCGAAGGCAGACACTCTGGTGTGGTATATAATGAGGGTCTACTCCTCGCGAAAATACCTAACGAGACGGTCGCTGAGAGAAACGCTTACTACAGTGATAAAACTGAGCAAGCAAAAGATGCATTGGATAACACAATGTTTAATGAAACACGAGGCGACTCCAGATACGTTAAGTATGATCCGAAGAGAGACACAAAGGTAACTTTCGGAAAACAATAAGGAGTCCAACATGGCTAATAAAGATGCCGCGTTTGGGATGAAGCCAGTCAAAATGATTGGTGGTGCGCCTTACTCAGGAGGTCAGAGCCGATATCGTATAGCCGCAAACTATGGAACGTCAATATTTCAAGGCGACATGGTTGCTCAGGTAACTGGCGGTGGTATCGAGGTGCACGCTGATGGTGGTACAGTCCCTATAGTAGGAGTTTTCAATGGATGCCAATTCACTGATCCTACAACAAAAGAGCAAGTTTTTAGTAATCATTACCCTGCGTCAACAAACGCTAGTGATATCATTGCATTTGTAATTGACGATCCTATGGTCGTTTTTGAAATTCAATGTAACGCCGCGTTCCCTGTCGCAGATCTATTCGGCAATTTCGACATTGTTTACACAACCGCAGGAAGCACCGTAACTGGTATTTCTGGAGCGGAACTTAATGTATCAGATGGCGCAACAGGAACTAGTCTTGCTGTCAAAGTCATCGACATAAGTGAAGATCCAGAAAACGACGATGTTTCTTCTGATTCGACCAATGTCTATTGTGTAATTCAAAATCACGTATTTGGCGTTAAAGGCGCCGGATTAGCATAAGGAGGCTAACAGATGGCAATTTCAAGAGCACAACTCGCTAAAGAGTTAGAGCCTGGCCTCAATAGCCTTTTTGGTATGAGCTATGACTCGTATGATCGAGAGTACGAAGAGATCTTCTCTATCGAAGATTCTCAGAGAGCTTTCGAGGAAGAGGTTTTGATAACAGGATTTGGTTCTGCCCCAACTAAAACAGAAGGTGCAGGTGTAGTATTTGATAATGCAAGCGAAGGCTTTACAGCACGTTATACACACGACACTGTAGCATTAGCATTTGCTTTGACTGAGGAGGCTGTAGAAGATAACTTGTACGACTCTTTAGGAAAGCGATATGTTAAGGCGTTAGCGCGATCTATGGCTAACACTAAAGAAGTGAAGGGTGCAGACGTACTTAACAACGCTTTCTCTTCAAGCTTTTTAGGCGGAGACGGTAAGAGTCTTATCGCCACTGATCACCCACTTGCGGGTGGTGGTTCAGCCGCTAACAGAGCAACAACAATGGCAGATCTCAACGAAACGTCTTTGGAAGATTCATTGATTGATATATCAACTTTCACAGATGATAGAGGTCTAACCATTAGTGTACAGGCGACTAAGCTTGTTGTTCCACCGCAGTTGGTATTCGTAGCTGACCGTATCTTGAACTCAACATTACGTTCAGGCACAGCAGACAACGACATCAACGCAATTAAGAACACAGGTGTGTTGCCAGGTGGATACACAGTAAACCACTATTTGACTGATCCAGACGCTTACTTCATCTTAACTTCTGTTACAGATGCAGGTGAGGGACTAAAAATGTTCCAGAGAACAGCAATGGAGACTTCAATGGAGCCAGACTTTACTACTGGCAACATTCGATACAAGGCTCGTGAGCGATTCTCATTTGGATTCAGCGATTGGAGAGGTGTATACGGATCTCAAGGAGCATAGAACTCCCCTGAGAAAAACCCTCCCTTTGGGTTTGGATGAAAGGGGGCTTCGGCCCCCTTTTTTTTCAAGCTAATTTAGAATAAGATGTAGATGTCTAATGGTAATTACATGGGGTAATTACTGGTTTCATAGGAGGAACTGTTATGACAACACATTTTACTTCAGGCGTTACAAACGTCGGTGCAGGCGGCACGCTTGGCAAGATCAAGCAACCCGACCCCACCAAATATCACACTTACTTTAATGACTTTGACGTTTACACGTCAGGTGATTGGACAGTAACAACAACCGAAGCCGGCTCAGGTTCAGCAACAGAGGCAATCATCGATGGTGATGGCGGTCTATTAGCGCTTACTAATGCGGCGGGCGACGATGATAACGATTTCTTACAGTTAAAAAAGGAGACTTTCAAGTTTGAGTCTACTAAGCAATTGTATTTCAAGGCTAGATTTAAAACTTCAGACGCCGATGCGTCAGACGTAGTTATGGGTCTTCAGCTAACCGATACAAGTCCCTTAGATGTGACCGACGGTATTTTCTTCTTACTAACTGATGGCTCTACTACGCTTCAGTTTATTGTAGAAAAAGACGGAACTCAAAGCACTTTAGATCTACCTACCGTGATGGCAGATGACACGTTCACTACCGTTGGCTTTGTGTATGATCCTAAAGATTTGAAGTTTCATGTCTTTCAAAACAACGTCTTAGCGGGAACGGTTGCTTCTACTAACGCTCCAGATGACGAAGAGCTTAACGTATCTTTCGGAATACAAAATGGCGCTTCTGCGGCGAAAGTAATGACAATCGATTACGTGTTAGCGGGTAAAGAGCGTACTGCTGATACTGAATTGTAAGGAGGTGTATCATGGCTGATGCGGTCACTTCTCAAACAATACAAGACGGCGCTAGAAAAGCTGTTTTGAAATTTACTAACGCTAGTGATGGCACTGGCGAAAGTGCAGTAAAAAAAGTAGATGTATCTGCTTTAGAGGCAAACCATTTAGGTCAGGCTTGCAGTGGTGTCACCATTAATAAAATTTGGTGGCAGTGCACGGGCATGGCTGTAAAGGTAGAGTTTGACGCCTCAACAAATGTATTGGCAATAGGATTGTCAGAGGACAGTAATGGTTATCACGATTATTCAGATTTTTCTGGAATACCTAACAATGCGGGATCAGGAGTCACAGGTGACATAGATTTTACAACTGTGGGTCATGGTAGCGGCGACACTTACATGATTATTTTGGAACTAATCAAGAGTTATGGCTGATACAAGTGATGTAACACGCACAAAATCAGGAAGACTTACCTATCGTGGTGAGTCTTTCCCTGGTTACAATAAACAAGTGCGTGATAGTGGTGGTAGAAAAAAATTTAAAGTGTTAGCGAAAAAGGGAGATCAGGTGAAGATTGTTCGCTATGGTGATCCCAACATGAAAATTAAAAAAAGCAATCCAGAGAGACGCAAAAGTTTTAGGGCACGACACAACTGTGATGCAGTTGAAAAGAAAAAAGATGTTTTCGCGGCTTCTTACTGGTCTTGCAAAAATTGGTGACGGTGATGGCCGTTGAAAACAAAGCAAAAGAAGAAAGATTTGCAATAAATAAAAAATTTTTGAATGATTTTCATAAAAATGTTTTATTAAAAGGAGCGCAAAAACAAGAAGGCGATAAAATTGTAACGATGAAAATTGCTTCAGTAGGAACTGCGCCAAATAAACATTATCTGTTGCCGAGGTTCGATCCCGAAACAGGGGAAGTAATAAAAAGCAACGAAGAATTATTGCAAAAGTATAAATCTTTTATCGAGGCAGGCAAGATTAAAAGTTATAGTAGTCCACAAGAAGCGGAGCAAGATAGAAAAATTATGTATCCAGAAATAGTCGGTGGTGCAAATGGCAGTAGAAGATGATTTACAAACGCTAGATGAGATAGGTAGAGCCGCACAAGAATACGGATCAAGCGTCTCGCCCTATGCAGGTCTACAAGATTATTTGTTACAGCGGCCTGTTTTTGCTCGTGGTGATAGAGAGAGTATACAGGTACCTACGCTTAGAACACTTGATGCGCCAGATTATACACAAGAAGATGAAAGGCGCAGAGTCGAAGAGTTGCTCGCTAATCAAAGAGCACAGCAAACTGCTACCTTTGAGACGGCCTTATCAGATCTTAAAAAAACTTTACAAGAAGAAAATTTAGCATCTGCAAAAGCGGAGGCAGGTCAAAGATCTGCGCTTACACAACAACTAGAAGATCAACTTGCAACTATCAAAGCAGAGGTTGACGAAAGACAAAAAGCTTTAGAAGCGCAGGGTATTACCGAAAGACAATCGCTACGAGATGAAAGACAAAAATTATTAGATGATTTGCAAGCTAACATAGATACTGCAAAACAAGAGCTTGCAGAATCACAGGCAAAAGTAAAAGAAGCGCAAGATAAATCGTTAGGTGATCTTAAAGACACACAATCGTCATTAGTTGCTGATCTAAAAGAGAGAATGTCTTCCCTAGGAGGTGATTTAACCGCCATAAAAGAGGATATCAAGGCAGAATTAGACAAAAGAGATGAAAACCTCACTGGCACACAAAAAGAGGCCGCAGATGCAATACAGAGCGAAATAGATGCATTACGTGAGGATTTTGTGTCTTTGGGTGATACTGTTGAAACAGAAACCGGTGAACAGACTGAATTGTTACGAGGCGAACGCGATGCGCTTATTACTGGATTAGAAAGTAAAATCGCTGATCTATCTGAAAATATAACAGGTCTTCCCATAGAAGATATACAAGCTAGGATCGATGCCTTAAAAACAGACAACGAAACAATTAAAGAAACAGCAAGTGAAAGAAATAGTGCTATAGGGGAGCGGATTGAAGAGTTAAAAGAAGAGTTGGGCACTGCTACTGGTACGCAAGAAGAAAATTTAAAAGCGGCTATTGATGCTTTACGAGAAGAAATGCTTACTGATGATTTTGCAGGAACAATCGGAGACAATCTCTTAGGTTTAGGTGTTATCGGTGATCGTGTAGAGGAAGTTTTGCCCAATATTTTCGCTCAGAATGTATTGCCTGGTCTTGCTGAAGAAATAGGCGCGCAAAGGGAATCTGATCTAGAAGCGCTAAGAGCTGAAATAGAAGATCGTATAAGAAGAGAGCAAGATGTTTCTGAAGATATTCGCGGACAGTATCAAACTCAGATTATGTCGGATACACAAAAATTACTTGATAATTTAGCTCAACAAGTTCAACAAGATAGAGGACAGGCAATACAAAGCGCTCTTGACCCTCTCGCCGCACAGAGAGAAGAGGCTATACAAAGAAGTTTAGCGCCTATTGCAGAGCAACGTAGCGCAGATATACAGGCCGCTTTAAATCCTGCTATTGCAGGAATACAAGAACAAATAGAGGCTTTACGCGGTCAAATACCACAACAACAAGCGCCCGTGGATGTAGATGCGTTGAGACAACAAATAACTGATGAAATCATGGCAAAAATGGGTGATAGGCAGACAACGCCAACAACTATACCTGGGCCGGCACCAAGAGGCGGAGGCGATTTCACACCAAGACCAGGCACTGGCACAGTCCCTGATTTTGTGCCAACACCGACAACGATACCGGGGCCTGCTCCTCGTGGTTTAGGAGGTGGAAACTTTAAACCAACATTAGGCACAGGCACAGTCCCTGATTTTGTGCCAACTCCAACAACAATACCTGGACCGGTACCGCGAACCAAAGGGCCGCTAGACTTAGGCGGACGTAAAACACAGCCTATGCCTCAATTTGAGCCGCCTGCTCCGCCGATTTCAGATCCAGTAGTAAACGCGGGTATGTTAGGGCCTATAGTAAACCCAGAAATTAGAATAGACAGAGGTAGGTTTGGCAATCGCATGACTCCAACACCGTCGGCGATACCAATGTCACAACCCTTTGTGCCCTCTAGACCAACACGAAACTTAAGAATGAGAGGATTTGGGAGATAATTATGGCTGAATCAAAAGTACCAAGTAATGTAGCAAACCCGTCGCTTTATCGAAAAGCGAAAGCTAAGGCAAAAGCAAAGTTTGATGTATATCCGAGCGCTTATGCTAACGCTTATATGGTTTCTCAGTACAAAAAAATGGGCGGCAAATATAAAGGCGCAAAGAAAGCCGAGGGCGGAGAGGTAGCAAAAAAAGATCTCAAGCCGATACCGGCAAAAAATAAAGGCTTGCCTAAATTACCAAAAAAAGTACGCAATCAAATGGGATTTATGAAAAATGGTGGCACAGTTATGATTCAGTCTAGAGGCTGTGGTGCGATCATGCCAAACAAACAAAAAATGACTAGGGTGCCTCGTGGCTAAAACAAAAGGTGGTTTGACAGAATGGTTTGGCAAAGGCCCAAAAGGTGATTGGGTCGATATAGGCGCACCTAAAAAAGATGGCAAGTTTCAACAATGTGGTAGGGCGTCAACAAAAGGCTCAAAACGCAAGTATCCTAAGTGTGTGCCACGATCAAAAGCCAACCAAATGTCTAAAAGTCAAATTGCATCAGCGGTAAAACGCAAACGCTCTAAAAAACAAGGTGTAGGTGGTAAACCCACTAATGTAAAAACTTTTGCGGCAACTGGTGGAGCAGTTATGATGCAAGCTCGTGGATGTGGGGCGATCATGCCCAGTAAACAAAAAATGACTAGAGTTCCGCGTGGCTAAGTGGACAGCGGCTAGGAAGAAAAAAATAAATTGTAAGAATCCAAAAGGGTTCTCACAAAAAGCACATTGTGCAGGAAGAAAAAAACGTGGTAAGAAAAACTAAAGATCCAGTTAAAGGAACAGGCAAAAAGCCAAAAGGTAGTGGCAGGCGTTTGTATACGGACGAAAACCCGAAAGATACAGTGAGCATCAAGTACGCAACTGTAAAAGACGCTGAAGATACAATTCGTAAAGTCAAGCGCATAAAGAAACCTTACGCACGCAAGATTCAAATTTTGACTGTTTTAGAGCAAAGAGCTAAAGTAGCAAAAAAACCGACGCAACAGCGATTAGCAACTGCGGCAAAACGACAACTGAAAAAAGCAAGGATGGTGTGAGATGCCAGGACATAAAAAATCAAAGGGTATGAAAATGGGCGGCAAAATGCGCTCAAAAGGCGGCGCTATGAAAAAACTGCAAAAGGGTGGCGCAATGATGATGAAAACCAAAGGCATGAAAAAAGGCGGTAAAATGATGTCTAAAGGTTACGCAAAAGGCGGCGCAATGAAATCGAAAGGTGGCGCAAAAGGTGGGGCGATGGGTGGTATGAGAAAGCCATCTAACAAAAATAGCGGATTATTTGGAAGATAATTGCCATACTTACAGTCGAACATTCCGCACTTTAAATGTTGGGTGCGGAAAGAATATACGCATAACCATGAAAAGTATCATGGGGAGTTCTTGCACGCGATGGCGGTTGCCGTTACAACGATGCCTTGCCGTTGTTTATCGTTTCAGGTAATTTTTACAGGCGCAGAGACTTATGATGATGATACGGAATCAAACGTACATGGGGGTGCTATGTGGGCAAGAATGCCTATTACAGCCTTAACCGGGGATACCCCATTTGAGGAGTGGCCTGAACCTATGCCCGTGTGGGCCGCACAACCTTGGGATTGTTCATCGTATAAACATGCTGTTTATGTTTTAGACAGAGCCACTCCTTGCCCGTGGTTAGCAAAAGTGGATGGTAAATTCTACCCTGCAAAATATTACTTTACTGTAGATTATGCGGAGAATGAGATTGCTGATGATCCCGCTCAACACAAACAAAGTCACGTCTTAGAGTTGTTAGACGCAGGCGAGTACACGGGTAATATTGTCGCGTTACCTAACAACAGAGTAAGAGTCACTCACCCTGCATGGTTTGAAACGGGAGATGGTGCACCAGACTTTAAACCATCACAACATATACATTACAGTAAAAGCGATTTAGACTATACTTTAGACGTTAATCAAGTGTTTGATAATTTATACGCAGGTGACAACGATGGCGACAAGTAATAGTAAAGACTTTGAATTAGATGTGGCGGACTACGTAGAAGAAGCGTTTGAGCGTTGTGGTTTAGAATTACGCACCGGATATGATCTTAAAAGCGCAACACGCTCGTTAAATTTGATGTTGGCAGAGTGGGCGAACAGAGGCTTGAATCAGTGGACAATCACACAAAAAACTATCGACATGGTGAAAGACACCACGTCTTATACGATAGACTCAACCAACGCCACAGCCACTATTGACGTATTAGACGTTTTTATTCGTGAGACGATAGGAAGCACAGCAACGGACGTGCCGTTAAGCCGACTATCAAGAGCGCAATACGCTAACATTTCAACAAAAAGCACAACAGGTAAACCTAATCAATATTTTATTAACAAGTTGATATCGCCGACTGTTACGGTTTGGCCTGCGCCAGACAAAAATTCTACTTACGTGTTGCACCTGAACGTGCTCACACGCATGGATGACGCAGATGTGGGCGCAGATACGATGGATTTACCTTTTCGTTTTTATCCTTGTTTGGCGGCAGGTCTAGCTTATTACATGGCAATAAAACGTGCGCCAGAGAAGGTTGGCATGTTAAAACAAATGTACGATGAAGAGTTTAATCGAGCTCTGTCACAAGATGAGGAGAGATCGTCTTTCAGAGTTGCACCTGATCTACGTAATTACGGGGTAGCTTGATGCCTTTCGCAAGTAACAAAAGAGCTTACGGTGTTTGTGACATCACAGGCTTTCGTTATCGTCTCAAAGATATGAAAAAAACGTGGGACGGATTGTTGGTCGGCCCTGATCAATGGTCACCCAAACATCCGCAACTCATGCCTAAACCTACGCCGGTAGATCCTGTCGCTTTGAAAAATGCTAGGCCTGATCCCTCATCGGATGGAGAGGACAACGGCGCTTTTGTGGTTTATACTAATGTAGGACTAGGAAAAATTGGTACAAAGTTAGACACTTTTAACATTACTACCGCTGTCGGTAGTGTAACAGTGAGTATAAGCTGATGAGTTTTACGCTAACAAGTTTAAAAACGGCTGTGAAAGATTATTTGCAAGTTGATGAAACAACTTTCAATAATAATCTTAATATTTTTATACAAGAATCTGAAAATCGTATTTTTAAAATGGTGCAGTTGCCAGAGCAAAGAAAAAATGTAAGCGGCAACTTAACCTCATCTAATAGGTTTTTATCAACACCAACAGATTTTTTCGCACCTTTTTCTTTAGCCGTGATAGATAGCAGTAAATATTTTTATTTAGACTTCAAACATCCTTCATTTATCAAAGAGTTTTCACCAACGACCTCTGTTACAGGCAGGCCAAAGTATTATTCTTTATTTGATGAGACAGCGTTTGAAGTATCACCAATACCAAATTCAAATTATTCTATAGAATTGCATTACTTGCATAAGCCTAATTCATTGACGGCGGGTGCAGATTCTGGAACGACGATTCTAAGCACAGACCACCCTGACCCTTTACTGTATGGTACACTAGTAGAGGCGGCTGTATTTTTAAAAGAGCCAGGTGATGTGATTGCTAACTTTGAAACAAGATTCAAAGAGGGCATAAGTAGAATGAAAAATCTTTCTGAGGGTAGAAATACGAGGGACGAATACCGCTACGATTTGTTGCGCTCAGGAGTTAGTTGATGGATTGTCAAGATAAGCGCGTGGCTATCGTTGGCCTAGGCGCTTCACAAGTAGATTATTGCATTGCCGTGCAAAACTCAAAGACGTGGGATGAAACTTGGTGTATAAATAGCGCTATCGCTACCTACAAATGCGACCGCGCTTTTATGATGGATCCTGCATCTCGTTACTTTGATACAGAGGATGCAGGGCATCAGACAGAGGTGATGAGAAAACTACTGCCTAAGTTTACACAACCGATTTATTCCTGCGAACTCGATGCGCGAGTACCCAGAATAGTTGAATATCCTATAGAAAAAGTTGTGCAAGTAACTAAAAGCGGTTACTTCAACAACACCGTGGCATATGCGGTTGCTTTTGCTCTTTACACTAAAGTCAAAGAAATTAATTTATTTGGCATTGATTTTAGTTATTCAGGCAATTTGCACTTTGCAGAAGCAGGCCGTGCGTGCGTTGAGTTTTGGCTTTGCAAGTGTATTGAAGCCGGCATACAAGTCGGCGTTTGTCCTCGCTCAGGCTTATTAGATCAAAACGTGCCTTTAAATGAGCGCTTGTATGGTTATCACCGGCTCGAAGATCAAAAGATAGCCATGCCCTGTCCAGATGGTGAATGGATTGTATGTGACCGATCAAATATACAAGAAACTATTGAATTATTTGGTATAGAGCAAGTTGAAGTTGAAAAACCACCGGAGCCTTATAAAGGATGAGTGAGAAGATAGGTTTTGAACTTGGGAATGTAATGGTTTCCACGACAACTAACAAGGGTCATGACCCTGAGTTTTGGGCCGCAGAAATAACAAAAAAGATATGCGATGTTAGTGCACAAGCCGAACCTCATGTTAGAATGCAAGCAGAGGCTTTCAGAAATCACATTTATACAGTAATATTACTAGGTATTAAAAACGCAATTGCTAGTGATAGAGTTACTTTAACTGGTTTATTGAACAAGCAAGGGCATGAGGACATGGCGAAGATAATTAAGGAGTTACCATAATGGCTATAACAAGTGCGATTCCGACAAGTTTTAAGCAAGAGTTACTCGTTGGTACACATAATTTTACAGCGAGCTCAGGCAATAGTTTTAAATTAGCGCTGTATACATCGAGCGCTACTCTGGGCGCATCTACTACAGCGTTTACAACAACAGGACAAGCTTCAGGCACAAATTACACCTCTGGCGGATCAGCACTCACGTCAGTGACCCCTACAACGAGTGGCACCACAGCACTTTGTGATTTTGCAGATTTAACATTTTCCAACGCTACTGTGACCGCTAGAGGATGTATGATTTATAACGACACTAACAGCGACAAGGCATGTGCAGTCATTGATTTTGGTGGTGATAAAACATCAACAGCAGGAGATTTTACGGTTGTCTTCCCTGCGGCAACAGCTACTGGTGCAATTATAAGATTGGCGTGACAATATGCCGTTACAGCCACTTGAATTTAAGCCCGGCATTGATCGAGAGAGCACTGATTATTCTGTAGGTCAAGGTTGGGTAAACGCAAACTTAGTACGATTTCGTAAAAATCGTGTTGAGAAAGTTGGTGGTTGGTTAAAATTAGGCACTAGTTTTTTTCTTGGCATAGCCCGCGCTTTACATTCTTGGATATCTTTGGGTGGCACACGCTACTTAGGTATTGGTAGCACTTTCAAGTATTACATCGAAGAGGGTGACTCTTACTACGATATTACACCACTGCGTACAACAACAAGCGCAGGTGATGTAACCTTTTCTGCGACAAATGGCAGTTCTACAATTACGGTTACTAACGCCTCACATGGCGCAGTAAATAACGATTTTGTGACTTTTTCAGGTGCGGCATCATTAGGTGGTTTAATTACCGCAGACGTTTTAAATCAAGAATATCAAATTGTGTTAGTGACTAGTGCAAATGCTTACACGATTACAGCTAAAGACACGTCAGGCACTGAGGTTACTGCAAATAGTAGTGATAGCGGCAACGGTGGTTCAAGCGTCGTCGGAGCATATCAAATCAATGTAGGTTTAGACACTTATGTATCTCAGAGTGGTTGGGGTACAGCAACATGGGGGTTTGGTACTTGGGGCTCTGCGGTAGCCTTGAGCGCTACAAACCAATTACGCACTTGGACACATGACAACTATGGTGAGAACTTGATCATCAATCCAAGAGGTGGCGGCATATATCGATGGGTAGAGAATAACGGAAAAACCACGAGGGCATTAGAGTTAGCAACGCTTTCTGGAGCGAACCTTGTACCCACATTGGCTTTACAGGTAGTAACCTCTGAAACAGACAGACATTTAATTGTATTAGGTGCAGACCCAATCTCTAGCGGATCTCGATCAGGTGCGATTGATCCCATGTTAGTCGCATTCTCTGATAGTGAAAACGAGTTAGAGTTTGAGCCCAAAACAACAAACAGCGCGGGTTCAGTAAGATTATCTAGTGGGTCAACTATTATTGGCGGCATTAAATCTAGACAAGAATTACTTATTTGGACAGATACAAGTCTGTACTCTATGCAGTTCATCGGGCCTCCATTGACCTTCTCTATCAACTTGATCAACGAGGGTGCCGGTTTGTTGGGGCCAAAAACGGCAGTTAATGCTCCAAATGGCGTGTTCTTTGCTAGTAAAAATAGTTTTTACATCTACACTGGATCAGTGCAAAAGCTTCCCTGCGCTGTACAAGAGTACGTTTTTAATGATCTAGATTTAAGTCAAGCTTTCAAATGTCACATGGGCATGAACACCGAATATTCGGAAATGTGGTTTTTTTATGTAAGCAAAGAGGATGCAACAGGCGAGATATCAAGATATGTTATTTATAACTACGAAGAAAATACTTGGAGCATAGGATCACTAATTAGGTATGCTTGGTTAGACGCGGGAATTGAAGATCAACCCCTAGCATCAGCGACCTCTTCAAGTAACAACTGTATATTCCAACACGAGACTGGATATGACGATAACGGCTCGCCGATGACCAATGTCTTTGTTGAGAGTGGCGATATTGATATCGCATCAGGAGAGGCGTTTTCTTTTTTGAAGAAGGTGATCCCTGACATGAAATTTGTCAAAGAGATTGGATCAGATAACACGCCCGCCATGAACGTAGTCGTTAAGCGCCGAAACTTTCCAAACAACACATTGACAACTGATTCTACAGTGCAGATTACAGAAAGCGCTACGTTTAGCAGTCTAAGAACTAGAGCGAGACAAGTGGTATTTAGATTTGAAAGTGATGATGATAATACAGAGATTAATCAATTAGGTTATAAATGGAGGTTAGGCACAACGCGAGTTGATCTACAGCCAAGCGGTAGGAGAGCATGAGTAAGATACTTGAGACCCTTTTACCAATTGCACAGGGCGATAAAGTTTCTGTTGAAACCTTCAATCGTTTGATCAGAGTGTTGGAAATTAACTTAAATAAGGTAGAATTAGACAGATCGCCTCACTTTAACGCAACTGAAATAAGTGAGTTACAATTTGCAACTGGAGCGATTATATTTAATACTACGAATAGTATACATCAAGCGTTTGATGGCACGCAGTTGAGAGATTTGTACAGTCATCAAACTTACCCAACTGGACAGGGTATAACGGCAAGCTTAGGCAGTGTAACGGTGACGATATCATGAATGAGAATTTACAGAGGCGGATACAAAATCTAATGGGCAATGAGTCGATGCCTATGCAAATGCAAATGGGCGGAGAGGTAGAGCAACCCATGCCTAAGATGATGCCTCAGCAAGCAGATAACTCTATGTTAGAGTCAGCGATTAATGAGTTGATGATGGCAAGAGACACCGCAGAAGATCCTTTTGAGGCAGAAAAAGCACAACAACTGGCAGAAGCGACTGCATTAAGCGCAGAAGCGCCCCTTGCAACAATAGCGCAAGAAGTTATGTCAGCAGGACGAGGAGATGACACCACGCTTGCTCATTTACAACCAGGTGAGGTTGTTTTACCGCCGGAAATGTTTGATGACCCGCAGTTTGAAATGGCTGTTGAGTCTAGGTTTAACGAGCTCGATTTAGATCCTGAGCGTTATGTCGTTGGCATGGGCATCGCAAGCTTAAATCCATCTACCGGACTCGAAGAATTTGGGTTTTTCAAAAAAGTAGGTAAGTTTTTTAAAAAAGTTGTTAAGAAAGTAGCACCGGTCGCTATGTTAATACCTGGTGTTGGTACGGCTCTTGGAGGCGTGTTAGGTGGGCTCGGAAGTATTGCAACTAAAATACCAGGTATCGGTGGTGCATTAGGAAAAATAGGTTCAACCGTTGCAAGCGGTATCGGTAGCTTAAATATACCTGGCATATCAACCATAGCAAAAGGAACAGCAGGAGGTTTTAGTGGCATCGCAGACGCTTTGACAACAAAGGCGGGATTGTTTGGTGGAGGGCCATTGGCTAACTTAATGGGTGTTGGAGAAAACACTGCTTTGTCTGCACTCTCACAACAGGAAATAGATGCTCTTACCCCAGAACAATTAGCCGCTTTGCAAGGACAAGATCAAAACATTTTACAACGTATTATCAACGCTAAACTTATGGGAGATCAAGGCCCGAATGTAGGTGCTTTAGGATTAGCAGGATTACTAGGCAAGCTCGCATACGATGAGGCAAAGAACAGAAGAGGCGTGCCGCTTACACCCATGACTCAAATGGATGCTATGGGCAGATTTAACATCGAGGCTGAGATAGCGCGAAGGATGGGGCAAGACGCACCTAATCCTGTGGAGTTCGGCCTGATGCCTGCAAACACAATACCGCAACTATCTGGCGGCAGACCTGAAGAGCCAGTCGGTATGCAAGCCGGAGGGTCTGTCAGTTCAGTGCCTGAAGGCATGAAAGAGTTTTTTTTAACAACACACATTAGTGACATGACAGTAGGTCAGCAAGATATGTTGCGGGATCTAATAAATAATGATCCTGTTTTTGCCGAAGTTTATTATCAATCCGATGATTTAAGAATGCCAGAAGCTTTTGATGTGGTTACAAATGTCATTGACGAATTTCCTCGATTAAATTCAGTAACACGTAAAGGTATTGTTTCCTTAGCTAAAAGGGCAAAAGCAAAAAATAGGGGAATGATAGGTGATGCAGAATTAAATAAATTTATGAAAAGTAGAACCGGTCAAGGTTTAAGTGATGTTGAAAAAAGTTTGATTATAAATCAAGTAAAAGAAATGAGAAACATGTACATGGGTGGCCCCGTAATGGCATTTGCTGAGGGTGGTAATGTATCGGAAGAAGATTTTAAAAGAAAAACGGGTAAGATAAATGGCCCAGGCACTGAAACCTCTGATGAGATACCTGCTATGTTATCTGATGGTGAATTTGTCTTTAAAAGTCAATCAGTTAGGGGCGCAGGTGCCTTTGACATGAATAAAAAGCGTGGGGGCATTATTGAGTTAGTGCCCAACAAAGAAGAGTCTCGTGAACGAGGCACTGATTTAATGTATGAGATGATGGACTTATTCTCATCTTACGCTAAAAAAAGAGCATGAGGGATAGAATATGTTTAGGATGATGCCAAGAGACTTTTCAATGCGAGGCGGAGCAATGTCCCCAATGATGGGAGGTATCGGCGCATTTCAACCACAACAACCTCCAATGCCACCACCGCGTCAAGATAACCTAATGAATTTTACACGAGGATTAGGTGGCGGTAACTTTAATAATCCTAATTTTAGGGGACAGCCAATACGTGAAGTCGGAATGCCGATGACACCCCCACCCCCACCTCCACGGGGCGGTGGCACAATAGAAGTGGGTGCAGGTAACTTTAGAAAATTAAATCCAAATCCACCCGGTTTGAATTTTCCACAATTCAATCAAACACCAAGACAGCCACAGATGCCTCCGCAGGGCGGTGGTACCGTTCCAGGGCGGGACATAGATTTTTTAACAGGTGGGCGCAATACTAGAGGTTTGGTGAATCTACAACAGCCACCAATGCCTTCACAGCCAGGCGCATCGCCCTTGCCAGAGGGTTTTTCTTACACCGCCCCCTCTGATCGTATGTACACATCGGTTATGCCACCACCAGGCAAAAGATACGCTTATGGCCCACAAGGAGAGCGAATAGAAGTAGATGATAATAGACTTGGTGGTCAGGGAGGACAGCCAACATCACCCGGACAAACCGTATTACCGCCAAGATTTGGAGACACGGCAACTGTGCCACCGTCTCAACAAGTCGCGACAACAAGCGCAATGAATGGCGGTCAAACTTTTCCGCAAGGCGCAGGAACACCTCCTCCAAGCGGTAGCACTGCAACAGCAACTACGACAAACACAGGCACAACGCCAACGACAGGAACCGGCGCAACGGGCGAGACGCCATTTGTCAGTTCAGTAGAAAAAACTGCAACACAAATGGATCCGCTAACACAGCAACTATTATTTGGTATTGACGGGCAAGGTGGATTTATTCCTGGCGCTTTCAGAGCGGCAGAGAGAACATTCTTTGACTCAGAAGGTCGTCCTATTGTTGTGCCACAAGAGATTGCAGGACTATCGCCAGATCAATTACGAGCCGCTCAACTAGCACGAGGGCAACTTGGCGTACAAAGACCGTTTATTGATGAGGCAGTCATGTTAGGCAGACAAGGCTTAGGATCGCTTGAGAGAGGTCTGGCAGATCAGGCAGTCTTTGACAGAGAAGCATTACAGGAAATGAGACGTGGCGCTGACTTTGCATTAGATCAGAGAGATCTAGGATTGATGGACGCTTTGCGCGGAGTGGAAGAAGGAAGAGGACAGGCGCTAGGATCAGAGGCTAGGTTACGTGGTGATTTAGCGGACATCGAAAGATTCCAGACCGGTGCGACAGATAGATATTTACAGCAACTCGCTCAACGTGATGCGTTGGCAAGAGGTGCCGCTGATCAGTTTGGAATGGATTTAGCACGCGCAAGACAGCAGGGTAGACGAACATTTGATGAGTTTGGCAGAGATGTAACCGACGCATTGGGCATGAGAGCAATGGCAGGAGAGAGCTTAGATCGCGATTTAGCGAGATCTGAGCTATTAGCCTCGTTAGGTACTGGTGCACAGCGAAGAGGGCTAGGAAGAGCCGAGGGAACGCTTATGCGCGGTATCGGAGGCTTGGATACCGGTATTAGTGAAGCGGCTGACTTAACTAGGGCTAGTACACGCGGTTTTGACCCTCGCATGACACAACAATTCTTCGACCCATTTGAGGATAGGGTGGTACAACAAACAATCGAAGATATCACCGAGCAAGCAACAAAGGGTGATATCGCGCAAAGAGCAAGAGACATTGCATCAGCCGGTGAGTCAGCCTTTGGTTCTAGGGCAAAACTAGCGGCAGGTGAGAGAGCCGAAGCGTTAGGCAGAGGTCTGGCAAAAGAGATTGGCGCTTTACGGTCAAGAGGATTTGGACAAGCACAACAAAGCGCACTTGGCGAGTTCGCAAGACAAAGAGCCGCAGAGAGTGCCGCCGCGAGCGGACTATCATCGCTTGCAGGACAAAGGTTTGGCGGAAGACAAGCACTTGCCGGTGCAAGAGAGCGAAGAGCACAGCAGGAGCTAGGCGCATCTAGAGGACTAAGTGACATTCTATCAAGAGGCGCAACACAAAGATTTGGTGCAGGCACAGGATTTGCTGATGCCGCATCGAGAGCGGCGGCGCAGAAATTAGGTGCAGGCACAGCATTCGGTGATCTAATATCACGTACAGCCGGTCAGCAGTTAGGCGCTCAACAACAGCTAGGTCAGACGTTAGGACAAACAGGTGCGGCAGGATTCGGTGCATTGAGTGGGCTAGGAAGCTTATTAGGATCTGGCGCACAACAACGATTTGCGGCAGGAACTGGTTTAGGTCAAACGCTTACCGGATTAGGGCAGACTGCGGCAGGTGCAAGACAACAAGCCGGTGCAACAGGCATGGGTATATCTGGCAACTTAGCGAACTTGTTCAGAGGTATTGGTGGCACGCAAGCACAAGGTGGAGCGCAGTTAGGTTCAGCGCAAGCAGGCTTTGGATCGCAACTAGCAGGACTTGGATCACAGCTACAGCAAGCAGGAACTGCAGATATCGGACTATTACAGCAGATGGGACTGCAGGCACAGCAACAGCGTCAAAGAGAGTTAGATGCACAACGAGCGATGTTGTTACAAGCACAGCAAGCGCCGTTAGCTCAATATCAAGCACTGATGCCGTTTGTAGGAATGGCGCCTGCAGGACAGACAACATTCAGAACTTTATTTGGAACGCCGCCATCTGCCTTGCAAGCAGGCTTAGGCACTGGCTTGGCGGGACTTGGTGCGTTAGGTACGTTCTTCCGTAATCCGGCTAACACAGGTACATAAACATGGCAATGAGCAGAGCGCAGTTTCCAGAGGTGATGGGCTTTCAAGAGGGTGGCTTAATATCAAGCTTTGATGTGATGGATCCTTTTGATCCTGAAAATAATTTTTTGCAGACACCAAGTCCAAGCGGTATTACGGCTGAAGAAACTGAGGCCACAGACACCAACATCTTAGAATTACTAAAAGCTTTGACGGGCCCAGACGCGCAAATCATGGCACAAATTCAAAAAAAACCTAAAACCGCAGAACAATATGCCAAGGAGTTAGCTCCGTTTTTTGCATCACCAACTCCAACAAGATTAGATAATTTTTATGAATTAGCCGGTACACTTGGAAAAAATTTGTTAGCCGCAGATCCAACAGCCGGCGCTTTTCGAGGACTTGGATTAGGTTTTGCAGAGTTTACCGAAGCGCAAAAAGTAAAACGATTGCAACGTCAACAACTTGACAGAGAGGTCGCGCTCAAAGCTTTTGAGCTTGCAAGAGAAGACGAGCAAGCATCTACAAAACTATTGAACGATTATCATCTTGAAAGAATTAAGGCGGCTAATAAAGCTTATCAACCCTTAACTTTTAACAAACCTATTCTTGATGCAAATGGCAAACCTACGGGTCAGACAGAAAAGGTTTTTGTTGATGCTTTTGATCGGGTTGGCATAGAAGAATTACGGGCACTAGGTGCTGAGGCAGTGGACACAGCGGCTGTCAATATTAATAATCCAGTAGTTAGTCCGGAAGCAAAACAAGCGGCTAATTCTTTAATAGCGTTACTTGATCAAGGTTTTGAGCAAGCGGATGTAGCCACAGATCAACAAAACATGATTGAACAATTTGAATACGAGCTTTCTAAATTGGGTGAAGACGATTTTGGCACATTTGCCGCAATAACTTTAACCGCTCGTAAATTGGCTAATGGATTGGGGCTCATTAATCAAGAGGATAAAATTTCTTCACAAGAATTAATTAACACACTCGGCACAAGAATAGCTATGAATTTAGTTGCGTTGACTAAGGGTGCGATTTCTAACAAAGAAATGGAACTTTTTTTGGCGGCATCGCCGGGACTAGGTAGCACAAAGCCTGGTGCGAAAAAACAAATTGAATACATGAGTAGGATTGCTGAACTATCCGCAAAAAGACAAACAGATCTAACTCAGGCTTTGAAAAATGGGGAAGTTTACAATGCAGATGATCCCGCCGATATGAAGTTAGTGAAAGCGCAAGCATGGTTGTTAGAATGGCGAAAAAAGAATAGATTTCTAACAACAGAACAAAGAAGAGAATTGAGAGATGCTGTAAATGAAGTTCCAAAATATATTCAAGAGCAAATAAATAACGCGAAGACTCAAGCAGAAAAAGATAAAATTTTAAACGAATATCGAAGACAAAATAGAAAGCTCATACAGGACTTTTTGAAGAATAATCCACGCCCTTATGACGCATCGGGCGGTGATGAAGATGATGAGGTTGTAGATTTAACAGGTGAGACTCTCTGATGGCGAAGGAGATTGAGTACCAAGGCATCAAATACAAAGTGAACGATGACGTTACTTTGAATGATTTATTACAAAGCGAAAATTTTAAAACCATTCACGAAAATAAAATGCGGGATAAAACTTATGGTTTATTGCGTGGTGCAGGAGTGGACGTTGAAAAACAATTAGAAGATGAAGCAAGTAAGTCAGGATTTGCAACCGCTATACTTTCTGGATTATCTAACGATCAAGGTTATCAAATGGCTTGGTTGGCAAACAGAAGATTCCCAGAATACGCAGATGGCAGTCAAGGAATAAACCCCGTTGATTTTTATTTCATTGATGAAGACAAAGATATTGCATACATCGACCCCACAGATGGTAAGGTAAAAAAGGAATTTGCTGAGGCAGGATTTGGCATAGACATGCAAGATATCGGTGGTAAGTTTGCCCCCACATTGCAATTTGTTTCAGAAACTGTTCCAGGTGTGTTTGGTTATGGCATAGGTGCGATGGCGGGAGGATTTCCAGGAGCCGCAGTGGCAGGAGGCACGGGCACGCTTGTTGGAGGCACGGCATCTTATTTAGCGCGTGATGCCTTGAGTGCTACCTTTGATGGCCCACCTCTTAATACAGAGAAAGCGAAGAACGATCTTAAACTATCAGCAGGACTCAGTGCGGTTCCCTTTGGCGGGGTGGGGGGTAAAAAAACAGTAAAGAATTTTTTAAGCGATATCACAGCAAAGTTTAAAGGTGAAGAAGGTAAGTCTGCCCTTAAAACGCTAACGAAAGAAGGCGGAGACACAGTAGATGATAAGATAAATTTTGCAAAACAAAAATTTGGTATTACTTTGACGCGCGGTGAGGCAAGTGGCATTTTAAATAATGCATCTCAAATACAAAGATATTTACAAATGCAACCAGGATCTCAGAAACTATGGGATTTCTATCATAATAGAGCGGCACAAGTTGAAGAAGTTGCAGAAAAATTTTTTGAAGAATTACGTAGAGGTGTATATTCAAAAAAAATGCCTAAAGATACTGTAGGCAAGATCTTAGGCAAAGACACTCAAGACATAGTTCCCGATGAAACGATTGCACAATTAGCTGAACAAGTTCAAAAAAATTTAGCAAAAGAAGCTCAAAGACGTACCGCGCCGCTGTACAAAAAAGCTTATGAATTAGATTTGGAAATAGATATTTCTGATATTTATGATAAAGCAAAAAGTATTTTAGGGGATCCTAATCTTAGAGGCCCAACTAAAAAATTATATCAAACTATTGTAGATTCTTTAGAAGACAAAAGTGGCTTCTCTGCAACTGGATTAAAAAATAATACTGAGCTTTTACACAATACTTTAAAAAATGATTTCCGTCCTTTGATTGAAGGACTTACAAAAGACGGACAAAAATTTTTAAAAGCGCAGGCATCGCAAATACGAGAAGAAGTTGCAACTAGGATTAAGGATGCAAATCCTATTTTTAGACAAGCACAAGACATTTATGCTGAGGAGTTAGGTCATGCACAAATTTTAGAAAGAGGATTAATAGGCGCATTGGCAAAAGCTCATCAACTAGGTGGAGACAAGGCTTCGAGAGTTATTGACAAGATGTTCAAAGGCACCGCGAGTCCTAAAGATTTACAAAGAACAAAAGATTTGCTAATGGAAGCCGATCCTCAAGCCTGGCAAAACGTCAAAGCGTATTGGCTGACAACTCAATTTGATGAAGCGGTTGCAGGTAGCGCTAATATTTTAGGCGCACCTAATAAATTTTTGCGTTCTATTGGCGTTGGTAGTGATGCACAAAAATTAATTGGAAGAGGTGCCTCTGCTTCTCGTGCAAAAAAAGTCAAAGCTTTACAACAAATTTTGGAACCAGATGAGTTAGCCGCATTTGCGGACGTTGCAGAAATGATGCAAGCAGTTAGTTTTATTGCAACTAAAACAGGATCACCAACACAACCGTTACTGGCGTTGAGAAGTTTGTTAGAGAATGAAACAAAAGGGATTGGATCTGCGCTTGCCGGAGGTGTGCGAGCAATTGTTGAGCTTCCCTCTAGAATATTGTTACGCGGTTTTGACGATTCAATGAAAAACACTCTTAACCTATCAAGAGAAGCATATGAAGACAAATTGATACAAATACTTATAGACCCAGAGCAAGCAAAAAATTTTGGTAAATTATTGAAAAAAATTAGGCCAATGGTGCAATTTAGCGTGCAGAGTGCGGTAAGAAGTTTGTCCCCTGCGGGTGAGTCTTTGTCAGAATCGTTGAGTGAAGATGTATTTGGAGAGGTTGATCCAGATACTGGAATATTAGATAGAGGAACAAAAGGTGCAGAAATTTTTGATAGGGCACAAGACGCACAAAAAATTATTGATGACAAACGCCGTTTACAAGAACAAATGCAACAGATAGATGATAGTCAAACCAATATTAATCTAGATCTATTTGATGATCTACCCGTGCAGTCGGCGCCATCTGGAATCAACCCCGCACTATCGCCAACGCTATTACCATCAGAAGAAGATCGAGAGATCGCGATGAGAATGCAACAACCTGGTATTGCAGGCCTGATGGTTTAATCGTCTGGTACAGTATCTGTCGGTGTTGCTAAGATGACAGCCTTATCTACGTTATATTCAAACTCATAACCCATATACACATCATCATCTAACTCAATCATAAGGTTGCGGCTGATCAAGCGCAGTAACGCGGTTTGTTGATGCATGGTCATGCGAGAAAAAAGCTCCAACACTTCTGCCGCTTCAAGGACAGGCTGATAAGACTGAGGTACTGGTTTTTTCTTTTTTTGAAAGATCAATGCATATCCCCATCGCGCACTCTAAACGTGTAATCATACTCGTTTTCTATCATGATCCGTAAGGTATCAATCTTGGAGCGACGATTGTGCAAGCATATGCGTTGCAGTAGATCGTAAGTTTCCTCGTCTACCGCTAACGTCTTGCGCTTTGTTCCTTCTTTATTTTCTTCATCCATTGGCAAATGTTCTATCTTCATTGGCAAATTACCTACAGTATTGTTATTATTCTATATATTTTTGTAAGAATGTACAAGCCTGTGTATGAATTGAAGAATTATATGCTGTCGATGCAGTCTCATTGGTTTATCAATCAACCGCTATATGAGTCTGTGCAGGAAACAATACCTATGATCGCTAAGTATCGATCAAGCCAGGGCATGACCGAACTGAAAGACACACCGATTAAGTCACACATCAAAACAAAGTTTCCAGGCGTGCATACTGTGCCGCTATTCCGTCGTCAATTTTGTAAGATGTTGATGGAAGAGATAGAGCACATGAAAAAAGAAATAGACTTTACACCTAACCCTGAAGAGGATGAGGCACGACAGATACCTGAGATTGTGCTCGAAGAACATGTGCCGCAACTCTATCGCAACATGTGGTTTGTCGTGCAGAATGTATTAGATCCTATTTTCTGGGCGTTATATCAACGTCCCTGTCATAACATCGCATCAATTCAATTGTGTAATTACTCGCCCAAGGGACAGAAGAAGGGTGCTTGGCATCACGACAATTCATCCGATATGAGCGTTGTAGTGCCGCTTAACACTGGCGCCTATGAAGGTGGAGGCACTGAATTTCACAACCACGGCACTCTCGCACCGCTCCCTAGCGGTCATGCTTTGATATTCCCATCGTTTACCCATCTACATCGTGGCCTTGCTGTCACAAAAGGTGAGCGCTACTTATTAGTTTTCTGGCTGTATCATCGAGAAAGATTAGAAGATTTTGTACAAAACTTATAATTATTTGTAAATATTTGTATATAATTGTTGCACTTACCGTGTCGATGTGTATAATACATAGTGTTAGATAAATAAAGCAAATCAACAAAGGGAAAAAACGATGATTACATTTAAAAAGATTACAACTGACAGATACAATGAGTGGCTTGCGCCTGCTATTGGGAAAGAGTTTATTTACATTAAAGAGTATAAAAGCAACAAAGGCACTTTCGATATTTTTGTTTATAACCCATCTTATGGCACTGATTATGTTGGAACATTCAATGACATCAGCAAGGCAAAACGTGAAGCAAATAGTCAATATGAAATATTTGAATGGTTGCAAAAAAGAGATGAGAACGCATTACCAGACTTTCCAACAACTGACACCTAAAGATCACTGTCAATTATTTCCAACTGACGAGATCAGATAGTCACTGATCGAAACCCCTCCGGGGGTCTTGGAAAACTAAACAAACCAAACAAAGGGACAAGTAAAATGGGAACAAGAAGTAGAATAGTTTTAGATCAAAGACCAAATAATTATCCACAACCTAACGATAGTAATCCATGGACAAGTAATTTGCTTTCCATGTATTGTCATTATGATGGGTATGTCGAGTACACGGGAAAAATGTTGCTTGAGCATTATGACAGTAAAAAGCGTGTGAAGGATTTGATAATGCTGACCCTCGGTTATGCATCGGCCTTGTATGAAACGCCGGAAGTAACTAGAGAGCGCAGTGTCGACCACGAAGATTTGCGGTCTTACCAAAGTGTAGATGAAGTAATTGCTGAGCACGAGAATAGCGATATCGAATACATTTACCTTTTCCAAGAAGACGAGTGGTATTTTTCAGAAAGACGTTGTGTTAAATGCGCCAACCGATATCAAGGATCATTTTATTATTATTGGACTAATTTCCAAAAATTAGCTGATCATCCTGAATTTCAGAAAACAGAAACGGAGGTGGCGTGATGAAACCGTGGAAAGAACACCTCAAAGAAATAGTTGATGTACCTTTGACAGACTTTGAATTGAGAGTCTTGAGAACAGCTCTGCACTATTATGAAGCTGAAGCAATGGATCCTAAGAACGATATGAGGTACATAGATGACCCTAGGGCGACAGAGCTAGAAGTAGACGAGCTTACTGGAAGAATTGCTCATGCAATTGAGAAGCACGCACAACAATACCGAGAAAAAAAGGGAGTGTCGTGATGTTCAACATCAATGCCAACCAAGAAGTGAAGCCATTTGATCTAGAG
>VTLG01007587.1_pt1 | contig 42905 bp, 60 predicted proteins | sample 4694571 | NCBI WGS metagenome assembly VTLG01 (sample SAMN12604809, study PRJNA352737) | marine metagenome | biome: ENVO:00000447; feature: ENVO:00000209|ENVO:00000569|ENVO:01000036; material: ENVO:00002151; isolation source: viral sequences binned using virsorter ...
ACGATGTCAGCAAAGCTGTCAGGGTCACGATATGTCTCTGTTTTGTTGATTTGCTCTGCAGTGGCTACTGCTGAACTATGTCCTGCAACGATTACACCAAAGTGGCTTGATCCTGTAGAAGTAGCTCCTGTTGGACCATTACCGACTTCAGGTAGGTTGTTTGACATAAACACTTTGAAGCCATGCAAGTTGCTAAAGATCATTCCATTTTTGAGTTCGTCCTTTGTAGAAACAAAGTCACCATTCATAATTCTGGAGTCTTCATCTTTTAGCAATTCAGCAAAGACTGGGTCGATTACAAGCCATCTTCCCTCTTTATCAACAAACTGTTGGTCAAGCTTTCGCCCCATTCTGTTGATAACAGCTAGAGGTGTAGCGTGAGCAGCAGTGGTATTAACACCATCGCCCTGACCTCTTGGCTGAACAACAATAGAGTTGCCTGAAGAACCACCGTTGAAGTCTTCAGCATCTACCTGCATAGTTGCAAGTAGTTCGTTTGAAGCAGCAGTTGATACAGCTTTAGAACCAGACACAGATGTATTCACAGAGCTTGGTCTAGCATGTAGAGCAGTCTGTGCGTAACCTGATAGGTAGCCTAGTACTTCCTGATCGTACTGATCTGAAAGTCTATAAGCAGCCCTGTCGGTTGCTAAAGATTGGAAGTTGACATGTGAATGAGCTTCCTCAATGTCATCGACTTTAAATGCAAAGTAGTTTGCTTTGTCAACGACTAAAGAAAAGTCCTCATCGTCCAAGTCCTGAGGTGTGATTGTTGTGCCACGAGCATACGATTTTACCGTAATTTCTGGCTCTTTGATAATTTTAACAGTATCACCCATCTGAGCAATCTCACCGAAATAATCAGAGTTTGTGATACCTTCCACAACAGATGACTTACGAAACGCAAGTTGCACCTGTTTGGAGTAGATTACAGGACTAAAATTACCGTTGGGTAAGTTTCCGTATCCTGCAGCAGTTGAAAAAGCCATAGTTAATCCTCCTTACTTTTTCAGGTTCACAGATGCAAATTACAATTACTGATACAGGGGCTAATTCAAGTCTAGGTGCAGATGTACATTCTGGGCTAGTTAAACTAGGTTATTCTCATCACATTGTTTTTTGCTAGAATAACATGCACTTATAAGTTGTCCATAAAGGGGTTATACGTGCATGTTTGATAGTATACACATAGTTATATGTATAATTTATTAAATGTCAACACTTTTTTATCTAGCTGAACCAGAAACATCATATACAAACTTACCTGTTCGGATAGCTTCCATGACTTCATCGGCTCGTTTTTCATATTCCTGTGAGGACATTTTTTGTACTTGAGACTCTTTCAGATAGGACGATTCATCGTTTGTCTGAGGTTTAGTCCGTGACGATTTAGTGTTTGTTGCAAATGCAGCATCTTTAGATGTTGACTTTTTCTTGCCGATATTTCTATCAGACTTGTATAAGTCAATGGCTCTAGCTGCAGACTTCGCATCGTTGTCATTTTCATACAGAGCTTGCTGTACCCATTTAGGTTGCTCTTCAGCCCAGTTATGAAAGTCATCGTCTTCACGGATATCTACAAAATCAGGATGCAGTTTAAGTAACTCCACTTCGGCTCGTTCCTTAGTAGCAGATACCTGCATCTCATCTATCTGTTTAAGTTTATCCTCCAAAGCTTTTGATTGCTCTCGTGACTTTTTGATAGCTATTGTTTCCACAATGCCAGCAACATCAGGATATTCTTTTGCCCATGCTTCAATATCCTCGTCACTCTTTGGAAGTTTGATTTGTTTTTTAGTAGACTCATCAAGCTGTGTGCGTAGCTGATCTATCTGGGATTGAAGGTCTGCTTCCTTTTGTTGAGCATGTCTTCGTAGATCACCGTACCTTTTCTTAAAGGTCTTCTCTTCTGCAGAGGTTGGTTCAGGCTCTTGCTCTTCAGCTTCTTCCTTCACCTCTCCCTTTTGCTCTGCGAGAAGTTGTTCTAATTCCTCTTCGTCCTTTTTAATTTTATCATCTCTTGAATATTTACGAGATGCCAATGCCATTACTTTTTTTGGTGTTGCATCTTGCACCATTACTTTTGCTTCTGCCATTTACTTTACCTTTCGTTAGGGCTAACTGTATGCCATGTTGATGGGGAGTTAGGTAGCCAACATATCGTGGATTTATTTTTTACGTGATGAAGCCAATCCACCCTTCTTCATTTTCTTTGGTTTAGCTTTGGGTGAAGCTATACCACCTTTCTTCAGTCTTTGTGGTTTCATAGGTTTAGTGGGTACACCTCCTACGTAGAATCTATTCATTGCTGCAGTACCGGGATCTGTTGGTCCTATAAAATTACCTGAACTATCAAATCCTGTAAATTCTTCTTGCCGTTTTTCTTCTCTCTCTTGCACAGACATAGGACCAAAGCCACGTTCTTGTCTGTCTCTATCTGCTGCATCTAGTCTTTGATTTATGTTTTGTTGTTCTTGTCTGTTCTTTTCTATTCTACCTAAAGCATCGGCTGTAAGATCTTGCACACCCTGTGGTGTCATTATCTTCGGTGGCTCATTAGGTTTGTTAGGATCTCTACGTATTCCTAGCAAGAAATCATCCACTTTACCCACTTTACCTGTCGATGGAAACTTAGCTTGTGATTCTAGTGCAATGTCGGCTTTGTACTTCTGATATTCAGCGTCTGATATTTTACCTTCTTCATCTGTTTTGTAAGGTGATTTAGTTCTAGGATCAGCTAAGTTAGTAAGCTTTCTAACAGCTTCATCTCGTTTATCTCTTTGCTCTTTGTATTCTTTGTCAGTAAATCCTCCAGAAGCATCAGGACTCAAGAACGATTTGATTGCTCCTACTACTGGGTTTAAGAAGCTTATTAGTCCTGTTGGACTTTGTTGTGCTTGTCTAATTGCAGCATCTATTTCTTTTCTGTCTGGATCTCTGCCTAAAGAGGATCTTAAAGAAAATCTAACTTTATCATATGTAGGTAGATTGTAGTATTGTTCAAATGTAAGGTTTGGCTGTATTTGTTTAAGCTTATTATACTCCATAGTTAAATTATCAAGAGTAGTTTTTTGCAATCGTATTGGCCTACCTCTACTAAAAAGGCCATATTCTTTTTTGCCATCGGCATCAATGTATTGGTCACTATCAATAAACTCATCAGCTTTAGGCAGTGTCATCCCTGCTGAGTCTCGTGGGTCAACCATCCGTCCTGAATCGCCAGAATCAGACTCTGTTGGTTGCTCTCTTCTTGATATTATATTAGAGTATGAATCTTCTACTGGTGTATCATCTACAACGTATCCTTCAGGTAGTGGATACAAAGGATTACCCTCTTTGTCAAATGACCACATCATAAAGTCATCAGGGTTGCTAGGATTTATTATCTTTTTTATTTGTATGTCAGTTGGTTGCAATGGCTCGTCTAACGCACCTTTTATGTCTCCTTCTTCCTCTGGTGTGTAAACTGTTGGGTCTGGTTGTCCTGTAGTAGCTGTTTGGAATCTTGGATCGTCAAATAAACTACCACCGTTTGCCAGTCCTACTACACCACCTTCAGCTTTTTTCTCTTTATCTTTCATTTCGCCTGATACAACAACTAGGTCTGCCATACCAAATGGAATATCATCTGGTAGTTCTGCTTCTTCTGGATTGCCAAGCTGTCCCATCTTTTCCATCATCTTCAAACCTTGCTTGGCATCTTGACGCATCTTCATCAATGTTTCAAGGCCGATGTATCGCACAACGTCTGCAGGAAACACAAACTCTCCCTCGCTTAACATTGCAGGTATATCATCTGCTACTTCTTCTTTTAGTGATCCAGAAGGAACTTTGTTGCCTGATGTTGGTTCTGTTTCGCCACCATCATCTTTCATGCCACCTTCATTCATAAAAGCCATTTGCATTTGATCTTTCATAGCCGTTCCTCCTTGGTTTAAACCTTTGCTTCTTTTTTCGGCAGCTTCTTCTGCTTCCTCCCTAGAGTCATGTACACTCGTTTCTTTTATTATTCCTTCAATCAAAGCTCTCTTCAAAACAAAATCTGAATATCTTTTGTTGCCATATATAGTAGGTAAATTGTAGTGCTTCCCATCTATTTCTATTGTTGTGGACTTTTCAGAAACTGTTTCACCTTTAGGTGTTCTCTTTTTTGGTCTGCCTATCTTTGTAACCTCTCCTGTATCTTCTCCCACATTCTCGTCTAATATTAAACTTATCCCTTTAGGAGCTATAAGCTTACTTGCAAACTCTTCTAAATCACTTACTGCAAGACCTCCTTGATTAAAGTCAAAATCGTCTGCATTTCCTTTTACTGCTTTTTTGGCTAGAACTAAGTGACCAACTTGAATAACTTCTTCTGCTGATAAAATTGGTTCTCCAGTTTCTCTAGCATAAAAGAAACCCCTTTTTATTGGGTCATACCCCACTTGTGTCCAAATTCTGCTATCAAAAGCTTCCTTTGCCATGTTAAATAATTCATCATCAGAACCATCTACATATTCACCTTTCATAACTGCGAATGGATTTTTTTCACCACCTTGAGCAATTCTAAGTGCTTTTCTTGAACCACTTGAATCAGGTTGTATAAATTCTACATTCTTTATTCTTACAGCAGCTTTATATTTTTCCTTTCCATTATGACGTATAGTTGGAATCCAAACATCATAATCAGTATAGGCAGGTATATTTAACCTTACCTCAACAATATCTTTCTCTGGTATTGTGCCATTTAAACCAATGATGGGATTTTGTCTTTGTTTGCTATTTAATGCACTAACAATTTCTTTATTCGTTGCAGGTTTAGGTACTTCCGAAACTAAACGTATAGGTCTTATTTCATCTGCACGACTTCTATATTCTTGTACAGGAATCTTACCTTCTTTTACTTTATTGGCTAATTCTTGTAACTCAGGGTTTCTTCCTTTTAATGCTTTTCTAAATTCTTCAGATGTACCTCTACCACCTTCTGACTTTGGTTTTCTAAATTTAAGTATATCCTCTTCGGTTACACCTGCTGCTTTAACGGTATCCATTTCAAAAGCAGTCTCAGTTTCTGGTTTAATAGTTGGTGGCTCTTTGACAACTTCTTTTTTTGTAACAGGTGTAACAGGTGCTTCTAAAGGAAGCTCGTCTTCTTTAACCAGCTTACCAAATTTTTTCTTTAATAATTCTGTAGGATCAACTTTAACTTTTGATCCTTTAGTCAACTGTTTAAAGAAAGGATTTACCATTTTACTTTCCTGTATTGTTTACAGAGTCCCTAAGTTGCCGTAATCTTTTAAGCATCATGATAGCACCCTGCGATCTGTGAAGCATAACAAGATCACTTGTCTGTTCCATGATAGCGTGATTTTGTGCTATAAGATAATTAACGTAATCACTGAAGCTGTCCCATTGGTCCTTGTTGTTCACCAAGGGCTTGAGCTTGCTGAGTAGCTTGTCCTGTAGGCTGTTGGCTTGGCTGTTGAGGTTGTTGTTCATTTCCTGTAAATCCTTGTTCCTGTGGCAACGGTACTTGCCCTGTTCCTATAGTCGCACCACCTGCTCCAGTCGGATCTTGGGGATTTGCCCCTGCAGGTGCTGTCGGCTGTTGTGGCTGTTGCTGTTGGAATTTTTTCATGATCTCTGCTTGCAGTGCAGCTTCGTCCATGTTGTTCGTCACTTTCTCTGGGTCTAAGTCAAGCGACTTGGCAATCTCTCTTATCACATATTGAAACTTTGCAAAAGGTGCAAGTGCTTGATTGCTTGATACTTGCAAGAACTGCATAAGTCTCTGGCTACGCACTTCGTTTGCCATCAGGCTTTCTGTTCCACGAGCTTTAACTTCTAAGTCTCCCTTCAACATTTTATTGTCAAAGTTAAACTGCATGTTAAATCTAAACAGTCCTTCGCCTAATGGTCTAAGTAAATAATCGTCTACATTCTTTATAACATTCTTGATGCCACCACTCGCTGCGTTCATCAGCATAGATATACCTGATGCTGTACGTCCCACGCCCATGACACCAGTTTGTCCGTGAGCAAAGCTTGGCAGTCCTGTGCTTTCGTCTGCAAGCACTCTGGCTTTATCAAACAGTTGCATGTTCTCGTTAGCTACGTTTGGAAACTTTGTACCAAAGATTGCTTGACCCGGAGCGCCGCCCTGTCTTCTGAATATTTTTCCCGGATAGACAGAAAGGTCTTGTCCCGGTACTAAATTTGTTTCATCTATCTCTATCAAAAGATTACCAGACATTACAGCATTATCAACAGCCATTCGCATAAAACCATTCATCAACGTCTGTGTATCGTCCATGTTCTCTGCAATACCTACACCAAAAAAGCTATATGGGTTAAGTTCGTAAGGGGCAGCCATGTATGGTATCTTTGCAGGTTTGAATGGATTAAGCACCATTCGTAGAACTTTACTGTTGCATATCCAAATGTTTGCCTGTATCTCATCGTGGTCTGCTATATCGTCAGGTATTTCTACTCCATGTTCTTTTAACATCTCTGTATCTACCATGCCCCAATACTCTAGCACTTCGTATCGTGCAATAGCATGTTCAGGAGAATAGTCTGATAGATCGTCTTCCCAGTATTCTTTGTTGTAGTTTTCACCTAGTGCAATAGCTTCGTCAATGATCTGTCCTCTGAAGTGAGGTCTTTTCTTCAACGCACGTAGCTGTGATCGTGACATCTTGTGTCTTTCTATCACATACTGTGCTTCATCCATGTTGTTTGCGTCTGGATCAGGGAAGAAGTTCCACACTGATACATGCGAAACTTGTGGCACTGTTTTAAATATTGGTGAGTATTCGCCCTCTTCATCCCAGTTAGGATATTCTTTGTCGATTGCAAAAGGTCCTTTCATCACACCTGTACCAAACAGAGCCATCTCAAACGCTGTGCTTCGTAAATGTTTATTTGCGTTAGACTCTTCTAGCTGATCGTGTATTTGCTTCTGCATGTTCTTTGCAGCAATCATCGCAGGGCTGAATGTTATGGCTGTTGGTGTTTTGCCTACACCCTCTCGTAGGTTATCTACGTCTTCAAACTTACCTTCTAAAGGTCCTAGCTTTTCCATTAAGCTTTCTTTGGTAGCTCCTGCAGGTAAATCTTTACCATCCCCTGCAAAGCCATAAGGACTCTCTAAGTCATCTAGTCTTTCTCGTATCTCTTCTGGCTCTTTTGGATCAAAGCTTACATCGGTTACTACACCCTCTGGTAGTTCAGTTGGATCTACAGTAAGTGGAAACTTATTATTAGCAAACAGCACATCAACTATCTGTCCATATGCTGCAAGTGTTTTAGTTTTTGTTACCTTAATAAATACTCTTGACTTCTCTGCTTCTGTAAACTGTACATCAGAACCGTACAAACCTCTATAGTTTCTGTAGGCTCTTAACCATCTCTGTTCGTCTTGCTCTCTGTAGTCATCAGCTTTCTTGTAGCGATCCATTATGAAGGGTATAATGTTTGAGCTATTGTAATCGTCTTCACTTCCTACCTCTGTATCTTCTACAGCTATCGTAGAATCGTCCATGAAAACTTCTTCGTTTATATTATCTTCTGCCATATTAATATCCAAATGTTGCGTCTGCTACAGGCATACTGTTTGTTTGTCTGTTTGCAGGATCATAGTCAAATATACTGAACCTTGGTCTTGACATTATACCATATCTTAAAGCATCATACAAGTGATCTTCTGAGTTTGTGTCTATATCTTCAGGATTTTTTTTATCAAGTGGTATCGCAGGTAGTTGCGAAATAGTGTTAGTACATGTGCTGAAAAAAACCAAACGTGGCTCTTCTGTAAATTCATCAACTTGTAAACGTCTATGTATTTCATTTTTACCTGATACCCTGCTTCCTCGACTTCTATCAGAAGGTCTAAACCTACAGCCTTTCATAATCATTTGTTCTGCTAGGCTTGGTCCTGTGTCACCTCGTTTGTGCCAGAGAGAACTGTCCAACACTCCATACTTTATATTGCCATCTTCAGCTTCTGCATCTAGTATCATATCTGCTAAGTCTGTAGCTAATACCTTTGATACGTATAACTCTCTGTACACTACTAGCTGTTCTGATGGGCTAACAGCAAACCATACAACGGCAGAATGACTTCCATACCCATAGTCACATGCCCTAAACTTAACCCAGTTGCTAGGTATACGGAAAGGCTCAACCACATGTATGTTGCGATCAAACTCGGTGAAAGCTGCTCCCTCCTTAATATCCCAATCCCCTTCCAGTAGTTGTCTTCTTTGCTGTTCAGGAAGGGATAGAAGCATTGCTTCATAATCGCCCTGCTCCGAGAGGTAAGGGTTATCTGTAAGTCGAGCAGGTATAAACCTACGTTTGAATAATGGCTGTCCTGCTCTTTGATGTCCTGCTGGATATTTGAGTTCCTCACCTGTTTCAATATCGGTGGCGTTGAATGAAATATTATACGGTGAAGGGTCAATAAACATCTTCTTTACCCAGTGGTGTCCACGCCCTCCGGGGTTTGTTGTAGCTCTCATATACACAGGCAGGTCAGGAGATGTGGATCGTAAACGTGACCTCATGTAGTTCCAAGCAAATGGTGTTCCCCACTGTGTAAGTTCGTCAAAACCAATCCAGCTAAATGCTAGTCCTTGGTATCGTAGTACATCGTCATCTCTATCTAGGTAAGACATCCATAGTCTTGCCCCTGATGGAGCAACCCACTGCATCTTTCTTTCTGACCACTTGATACCCTTCCATATTTTTGGGTAGAGTTCTTGACTTTTAAATATAAGTTCTCGTAACTCTTCTGTGGTGTGACGCAGTAGTAAGCCACTGAAAGAAGGATGCCCCATGTAACGTAGAGGATCGGCAAGCATTGCATAACTTTTACCACCACCTGCTGAACCACCATACAGAACTTCTCTTTCATTTGCTGCAAGAAAAGCTGTTTGAGGACCTTTATTAGGCTTAAAGACAACATTCCGTGACTCTTCTATCGGCAGAGACTCTATTACTGTCTCTTTAACTTCTGGCTTCGGAGGTTGCTCCTGTACGGCTTTCTTCAATCTCTTTGGCTTTGTTGATCGCTTTTTCGGCATACTCTGCCCACTTGCGTAGGCTTGTAGCTTTGTTCTTACGTTGTCGTTCATTCTTTAATCGCTTCATCAATCCTACGTGAGATATATCTCTGCCACTGTTTTTTGTAAGCCAGTTTGCTACCTCTCTATAGGAATATTGCTTGATGTAGTCTCGTGCTTTCTCTAGCAAGTCTAGTTCTAACTTTACAGGCTGTAGTAGATCAGGATCGTTCTCGTCTACTGTGTAACCAAAAGGTATCGTTCTTGCTATGCGTGGTATCGCTACCCACTCTCGTTCTTCTTTTAAGTCTGTTGGCTGTGGTAACTTCCAACGTCCTATTGATCTATTCATCTACTTTTTCTTTTGGTGGCATAAGCATAACACCACCTGTTGCTTCTACCTGCATCTTCTCTGTTTTCACTAAACCAGTTCTATCAAGTAACTCTTTCGCTGCAGCTAGTTTGTCACGTATACCTAGCTCTGTTGGGTCTACTAAACCACCTGCAATCGCAACAGCAGCTCGTGGTGCGTTTCTCGCCATGTACTCTTGTGTGGCTTCTAGTATTTCTTCTTTGATACCTTTTACTACGTCCGTTGTGCTTGATGCGTCAGCATACCCTGCCAACTTCTTTGCAAGAACAATGTCCCCACCTGCTTCATCAAACAAAACATTTAATAGTTTCTGTTGTTTCTCTGTTAGTTGTCTAGCCATATTAACACTTCCACCTTCTTCTTGCCTGTCGCAGTCTACTGTTTGGATTTTTTGCTGCTTTAGGAAACATCTTCATCTGCCCTGCACTTCTAGCACAGTAAGACTTTCTTCTTGCTGCTCTGGCTCTACTTCTAGGTTTGCTTTCCGTAACTGCCGTCTGTAATTTTGATCCGGGATTTCTGCGTCTGTATTTTGCAACACCTCTTGCAGTCATACCTGCACCTGCTGCAGTAGGTCTTTTGTCTCCACTTTTTACAGACATACCCTGCATACCAGTTGGTTTTCTTTTAGGTCTTCCTGCTGGTGTGTTACGTCCTACCATAGAACATTCCTGTCTTTCTATAGTCTACTGAGCCACCTCTGGCTTTCTTTTGTATAGCACCACCTTTGTAAACACCTCCCTGTTTTTCTCGGAAACCTTGTGGATCTCTCAGGTAGTCATTATAAAGGTCTGTACCATATATTTCATCTATCTTTTTTAGCTCTTCAAGTTCTTTTTTAGTGTACGGTTTAAAAACATCTTTGCCGTACTTTTTCTTCTTTGCTTCTTTTTCTTTTTCAGCCTTGTCTTTTATATTTTGTTTGATGTACTCTTTAGCTTTTCTTGCACTTTCCATTGGGTTATCCTTCTGAGAGTTGAAAATGCGGCCCATCAATAAACGGCCTACGGCCAGCACTTCTACGTAGGTCTACATAAGCGTTCATAGCTTGCTCCATAGTTCCGTCCCAAGTTGTGATGTCTTTTATTTGCCACGCAGCTCCCCAACAAATTTTAGCTCCAGTTTGATTGGCAGCCATCATCATGGCATCAGCAATGTCATCATACATCACTATATCCCAGCTTGGCTCACTGCCATCGTAGGCCATTAAATCGACAGCATGTGAGTATCCATCTTCTTGTACGAGGTGTTTAGATTTCATCGTCTGTGATCGTCCAGCTTCAAATAATCTTTTTTGTTCTGCTAGAGAACGAACTCCATAAATAACTCCAAAGTCCACGAGTGATATCTTTATGGCTTCTTTTACTGTGTCTACTAATTTAGGGTGTACGCCCTCTAGTTTTCCTAAACTCCTACCACTAAGTTTAAACGCCATATTTTTTCCTATCCTTTACTGTTTTCATATATTCTTCTTGCAAAGATTTTTTTAACTTTTCTAAGTTTCTTTCTTTAATAAACTTTCGTATAGGATCAACCATTTCGTCCTTGATGACTCCTGCTACTTTTTTACCCTTTTTAGCTTTCTTAGTTTTGTCTACAGTTTTATGCTCTAAAAATTTAGCTGTCATAATATCACCACTACAAATGTAATTAAGACTAGGATAGCCATCATACTATTTATTAGCCAACCTAGTCTCATTATTTTTCATAATCCTTGATCATCTGTACTATTTTATCTCCAACAGATTTTTTAGCTGCACGATCAAAGTCCTCTGACGTAAACTTAATTTTCATTTTTTCAATATACGCATTAAAAGCTTTTCTAAATCCTCCTGTTTCTTTTTTTGGTACGATTGATTTTTTACCTACTCGTAAATTATATCGTGTGCCTACCTGACCTCTCTTCTGAGTATCTGTTATTGTTGTTTTTTTAGATGACTTCTGAGTTTTTGTTTGTCCTCTTTTCTGAGAGTCTGGGACAGTTGTCTTTGCACTTTGCGTTTTTATCTTATCTATAACCTTTGGTTTTTTTAAAGGTGTTTTAACTTTCTTTTTACCGTGATCTGTACCCATTATTTTTTCCTCATGTTAAAAAATTTACCTGCAGATCGTGTAGCAAAGCTTGCACTTACAATAGCTCCTAACGCAATCTGATACCACTGTGGCATACCTGCCAAAGCAGTAAATCCGTCTGCTACTATCGCCCTACCCCATTCACCACAGAAGCTCAGTACTAGAGGAATACTGAAAAGTAAAGTCAGCCATTCATCTTTCCACGAGGACTGTGATGCCCTCATAGCAGCTAAGTCCCAATCTATCTCACCTGTTGCTTCTTTCATACGAATGGTAGCTTCAGCCTTTTGTATAGCTGTCTTACCCTCTATGTAAGAAGATGCTAGACTAGATACAGAACTTAATATTGTACCTAGCATTATACGCAGTCACAATCATCGTGGCACTTCTTGTTCCACAATGCACACCACAATCTTTTAAAATACTTTCTCATCGTTCTTCTCTCTCCATTCTCTTGGGTTCTGATTTCTCTGCTCCCATCCATATGGCGAAACTGCCTGTCATTGCTCCAGTAATCACGGATATTAATCCTGCTTGTTGTGTGGTCAACTCTGGCTGACTCAAAGCCCATTCTATACAACGAATGTAAACTCCTGTCATCACCAGCATCATAAGTCTTGGAAGTATTCGCCATCTGTCAAGTGTCTCTGGAGTCATGCTTTTTCTTCTTGTCTTTGAAGGCTGATTGGTCGTGTCGTGGATCTTTAGCTTGCTCTATTACTTTATTTATCCAATCACCATTGCTACCTGTATTACGACAATACTCACATTTATCATCTTCAATGTGATGCCCACAAACGTCACAAGTGGGTTCGTACAACACTAAGTTGGTTCTCCTCGTTTGCCACCCTCTTCCATGAATAATTTAACAGTATCTTCAGGTACACACATAATCTGTTCAGGTGGTCTGCTACCATACTGCTTAATTAAAGCTCTGGCTATCTTAAAAGGATGATCTCCTATAAACTTTTGACACATATTTGAGCTATGGAAGTGTCCATGCTCTAATGGATGTTGAAATATAAATATATCTTTTGTTCCGTCTGTATATACACCAGACATTACGGCTACTATGAACCATGCTTTAACTATCATTGTCGAAATACCCTATATTATGTAACTTTTCTATAACTTCTCGTTTTCTTAGCGATGCCTTTAGGCTGTTTAACGAATTGTTTTCCTGCTGCTTTGCCTTTTCTTTTAGCTCTAGTTGTCGCTGCGTACTCTGAGGGTGATAAAGCCTTGATTGCAGCTGTTGGAAGATACCTCTCTCCAGTTTTCCCACTGGGTTTACCACTTTTTGTCCTCCATTTTTGTTTTGTCCACGATTTAAGACTTCTTTGGCTTGCTTTTAGTGCCATGTTGTCTCCTTAATTGCTCTTTTGCCTTCTTTGCAAGGGCAGCTTGCTCAGTTTTTCCTGCAACCCTAGCTCGTTGTTCAAGAACGGTGAGGATTTGTATCTTCCTCGCAAAGGATTTCTTAATTTTTTTAACTTTTGCAATAGTTTCTTTTGCATCTTTTACCGTTGCGAACTTAATACTTACCGTATCTTTAGGATTTTCATCCGTATAGAGTCTCCGATCACTGCCTTTCGGCTTTTTGCCTGTCCCTTTTTTAGGATCAGCCATTAGGACCTATAGCCCCCACCCTTTTTCTTGTATTCAGAAGCCAATAACTGAGCTTTTCTAGCACTCCACTGTCCGGGATTACCACCTTTAGACCCTGCTTTGATTCTGTTGAACAGATTCTTTCGCATTGTGGGCTTCGTGTAGTTACCTGCCTTGTTCACAGTGCTACCTTTGCTCAGTTTTAATGCAGATAAAGTCTTTGCTTGGTTAGAGTGGGTCTTTGCAGACTTCTTCAAACCTTTTACAACTTTATTTACCTTGGCTTTGGTTGCTGTAGTTTTAACCATGACTAGATCTTTACTAGCTTATAGCCTAACTTTTTAGCTTCTGCTCGTAGTTTAGCAAGAGTCATTTTGCTTCCAGCTTTTCCACCTTTAGCCATACCCTTTTTTTTCATCATAGTAGCTCCACCTCTAGCGTAGCCTTTTTTCTTCATGCCACCTCGTGCCATACCTTTTTTCTTATGCATTGCCATCGTTTTGATCCTCCTCTTTGGCGTACAGATTGTTGAACACTCTGCCTGTATCCCAGACGTATTCAAACTCCTGTTTAGAATGGAACACCCTTTGACTTGGTAAGAAGTCTGGTGATCCTTTCCCTGTCTCAAACCACGCAGGGTGTGTTACTCGTACTCTGTTATTAGGCAACGCAACAATGTTGCCTGTATATTCCCCTGCGTTCATTAGCTCCAGAACGTGACTCTGTTTGTGTTGAGCAGGATCATCGGCTATTTCACTGTTAGTATAGTCTACAGTAAAATAATACTTGGCAGGAAAAAACTCTCCGTCTACTTTAGCAATCCAAGGGGCTGGAGTTGCTCTGTTGATTACATAGACACTGTGATCGTGTGACATACAATCCCAAGGCTGTGCAATGTATGGTGGTAACTCTTTTGCCCATTCATCTACTGGTGTGTCACCTACTAAGGCTGTAATGGGCATCCTTGCCCACATTGCACCACCGTGTATATTCTCGTCATCGTCATCATCAGCTTCGTAGCCAGTGAAGATCACTTGAAAGCTGAGACATCTGTTCGGCATTGTCGTTACGGCCACAACCATAGCGTGTAAGAACTCGCCATGATATCGTTGAAAATTTGTTGTATACTCTCTTCGTACCCACGCTTTGAAGTAGGGTACGTTACTTTGTAAATAAGACACTCGTTACTTTCTCCTCGGTTTCCTCGCAGGTTGCCGTGACATATTCTTTTTGGCAGAGACAACACGTAGGTTAGAACGTCTGTTGTCGGTAGGACGCATGTTCTTGTGGTCAACTTGCTTGTTATCGCCTACCTTTACTCTGCCCTCTTTCATTAGGATTCTTCTCGCCCTGTTTCTACCAGCACGATCTGCTCTCCTTTTGGGTAATCCATCGTAGGTTGCGTATTCTTTTTTGTAGTTTCTACGCACTTACTTCTTCTTCTTTTTGGCTGCACCACCTTTGTTCATGTAGCCCATCTTGTTTCGCACAGGCGTTGGTAACTTCTTGAGTCCCACTTGACCTGCTGTAGGTTTCTTGAGTGCAGCAGTTCCGATGCTGGCCTTTATTACGCCACCTGTTGCTCTGTTTCTACGTCTTTTACCATAGCCACTTTTAATATTCTTTTCAAGTGCTTTAGCAAATCTTTCATTAAACTCTGCTTTTGTTATTTCTCCAGCATCTCTTAGCTTAATTAATTTTATTGTAGCTGTATATAAGGGATTAATTTTTTCTGCCATTTGTATCTTCCTCTTGTAACCATCCTTCGGCTATCATAGCAGCTTCAATACGCTGCAGGGAGTATGATTTTCCAGTACGAGCTTCTATAGCTTTACGTACATAGAAGACATCACTGTGGGGGATATGTAGCTTATCGACATTGTTGGTACGAATAGCTTCATAGAAATGCTCTATTACATTGTCTGTGTATAGTTTTACAGATTTTTTACTCATTGTCAAGGATTATTTTATTTTTACGTATATTTAACTATACCTACATTTAAGTGTTTATATACATTTAAGTAAATATACACTTATACTGTATCACTTAAAGTGACATCTTAGTTATACACGATTTCTGACCTCTTGTCAATAACTATTTTATGACATCTTAGTTTATTAGGTGTCGGCAATTTGACTATTAACATTGTGGTTAACACTTTAAAATCCTAATCTGTGTATTTGTCCAAGCACATATACGCTACCGGGTAGGGTGTCGCTGGCCTGTGCGTGTGTTTCTGGTGAGCAACAAAAATTTTGAGATAATAAAGGCATGGTTTCAAAAAAATAAATAAATAAATGCACCAGCAATTAATAATAATTATATTTTATTAGTATATTTGAAATAGTTTTATTTGTTATGTTATCAATTAACAGTTTTAGAGATTGTGAAAAGAGTGAAAAATAAAATTTGCTGGAATATATACCAGCCTATGCATTAAACACGATTAAAGAAAAAATAATAGTGTGGTATGGCCGTTTTTATTGCTCAAAAAATAATTTAAAAATAATTAAAAAAAATGTAAATTAACTATTGTAATTAGTGAAATTATCTTTATTATAATATGTATAAACAATAATTATTTAGGAAATATTAAAATGAATAACCTACAAGAAAAAATTGAACTACTAGAAAGAGAAAATAATAGACTACAAAACGTAGAAAGAATTTATAGTAAATATTTAGATAAAGCATATCAAGAAATTAAAGATCTAAAAGATACATTAAAAACAATTAGACAAAATAAAGAAAATAAAAGAGATATGTTAAACTATTACATGGTAGAAAATAAAAGATTAAGAAAAGTAGTAAAAGATAATTCTCTTTCAACTATATATAAAAATAGTAAATATTAATTATTTAACAAGGCCTATTAATTTAGGTCTTGATATGTAATTAATTAAATAGTAAAGTCAGTTTAATATAAATCATTTTTAACATAAGGAAAAAATAAAATGAAAAACACAAAAGCAAAAATTTATGCAAACTTAGTAATAACCTTAAATGATAGAAAATATGTAATTTATTCTTTTATATCTAATAATGATGGGACAAGAGGTTTCCGTTTTAACATACTTAATCTTTTAAAAGGTTTTACAAGGTTTAGAAGGGATTGGAAAAAACACCAGCCAGTTAATAAAACAAATTGGATTAATTCTTATAGGCAATTCCATTTTTCATTCATAACAATAGGATTAGAAAAAAGATCTAATCCAATTAAACTATCTAAAACCTTTGCAAAGGCTAGATCGTAATTTATATAATCACAGGCCAGCATTAATTTGCTGGCTTGCTTTATGTAAATTTAATTAGTAAAATAGTTTAACAACAACAATAGAAAGTAAAATAATGATAGAGATATTAAACATAATTTATTCTAGTAATTTTATTTTAGGTTATGCCACATTTACGGCCGTAATGATTTTATTAATGGTAGTTTTAACAATTCACGATTATATCCAAACTATGAAACCATTCTGGAAAATAGAAAAGAAATATAAAGAATTAAGAAAGGCTGGTAAGTAATGAATTGCACACAAAGAACTAAACCTTTATTTACTCATTGTTATTCTAGCAAGTTAATGGATAAAACCAAACAATTTAAAAAGGTTCATATCTCAAAAATGACTGGAAAATTACTTGGCCTTAATGCTATTTCAACAAATACAACTACTAATGATTTTTGTATTAAGCAATTCCTATCTGATAAAGACACGATATGCAAAAACTGTTATTCACATATAATGCTAAATTCATATCGCAAGAATATGCAAGCTTGTTTGCAACGTAATAGCGATTTACTAAGTACCAGCATTTTACACCAGCAACAACTACCGACAATATTAGATTTATATTTTAGGTTTCAAGCTCATGGGGAATTAATAAACGATATTCATTTTATAAACTTAATTAATATATGTTTAAAGAATCCATTAACTGTTTTTGCTTGCTGGACAAAAAGAAAAGATATTGTAAACAAGGTTTTTAAAACTATGGATAAACCAAAAAACCTAATACTAATTTTTTCTAATCCTATTAAATCAAAAATAATGCAACGTGTCCCTAAACATTTTGATAAAACTTTTAATAATGTTTTAGAAAATGAAAACGTGGATCAACAAAATTGTACTGGCCAAAAATGTAAAGACTGTTTAGCTTGTTATAAATTTGATACAACAACAACTATTGTGGAAAAGGTTAAAAAGTATTGATCATGAAAAAATTTATTAGAATTGAAAAGATTAAAAAGTTTTTGGAAAAAAAAGAGCTGGCAAAAACAAAAACTTTAAAACGAAAACACCAGCGAAAAAATAAGAAATTAGGCCTATTAATTTAGGCCTTTTTTTTTGCGATCTAAAAGAACAAAACGTGAACATTTAAAAAGAGAACAAAACAAGAACACCCAAAAATAAAAACGTGACCGATATGACTGACGGACTGACTGACTGCCAGCGTGACCGATATGACTGACGGACTGACTGACTGACTGTAACATAATTGCCACACAAAAATTAAAATAAAAAAATATTTTGCAAGGCTATTGACTTTACTGTCCATTAGCGTATAACTGACATATAAACAATTAACAACATAGGAAAGAAAGACGATAAATATGAAAGACAACGTAATAAGAATAGGATTAGTATACATCGACATGGATGGCGTTTTGGCCAACTTTTTCAAGGCTTTAGCTAGACTGTATGGATTTCAACATTGGAAAGATATTCCCTCAAGTGAGGACACAGTAAAGAGATTATCTGGCACAGATTTTTTCTACACACTAGAACCATTTGAAACCACCAAGCAACTCTTATGGGACGTACACAAAATGACCAAAGGCGAATGGGCAATACTTAGCACACCTCTCAGAGGAGATGAAAAGAATAGCAGTTATTGGAAGAATAGATGGCTGGACAAAATACTAGACGATAAAGATTTAATCGGAGTATACCCAAAGAGTAGACACTACTCACATCACAAGTTCTTATACGCAAAAAATGCCTACCAGCAACCAAATCTTCTGGTGGACGATAGGCCACACAACCTCACAAAGTTCATTGAGCAAGGTGGAATAGGCATCCGATACCAAGCAGATGAGTCAAGCTACGACAAATTAATTACTAAACTAGAAAAGGAGTTGAAAACATGATTAAAATGAATAACATAATTCTTCAGCATGACGATATAAAAATATCTATTGCTCAACACATAAGCACAACCGATAGTCATGGCAGAAATACAAAGGAAATGCAAACACTCTGCCAAGAAGTTGCTGTCTTGCCTAACTGTGATATAATTCATAATTTTGATGGCACACTAGACAGTCTTATCAATGTTTTAACAACAATCAAAGAGGGTTTATCATGATATTAAATAGAAAAATAGTAAAAGACCTACGAGAAACATTACAAAGCCATTTACTTAAAAATATGGACGAGTTTGATATAACTGTAGGCAATGCAAGTTTTTCCGACACAGAAGTTACCTACAAGCTAAATCTTAGGCTGAAAGGTGCAGAAAGCAGAGAAGAGAGAGATCTAAGGGTGTTTGGAGAGATGGACGGAGTTGACACCACAAAGATCGCTGACGTTTATGGTATCAAATATAGCCTTGTAGGATATAACAGAAGAGGTAGAATCAGGCCATACATTGTCAAGAATCTGGACAACAATAAAGACTATGTGTTCACTACAGACATGGTAAAGAAATTTTTTGGAAAAGGAGAGGTAGCATGAGAGCAATTTTAATTGACCCATTTGCCAGAGAGATCACAGAAGTTGATTACGATGGCGATTATAAAAAGATATATGACCTCATTGATTGTAAGACATTTGATGTGGTCAACGTCCCAAGTGGTAACGATGGCATCTATATTGATGACGAGGGATTGTACGCACCGAAACAAGCATGGTTTACCTACCGATTCAATGGACATCCTATGCACCAGAATATACCATTGGTGAATAAAGCATTAGTTATAGGTTGTGATGAAGAGGGCAACTCGACAGAAACGACAGATACTGTCAATGCTATCAAAGGCCGAATAACTTGGGGAGTGGTACAATAGTGGGTACATATTACGAAATAGGGTTGACGATTGATGGTAAAGCTGGAGTGTTGCATGTTGACAACAGTTTTACAAAAATTCACGATTCAACGTCAGCCCTCAAGTGGGTTATTGAAACAATACTTGACACAGACCCACACGCAGATATAGAAGTTGATTTTATAAAAGAATATAAACCAACAATACATTAATGAGGATTGATAATGCCGAAAACATACTATAAAAAAGTAAAACCAGCCAAGCCACGCAACCCAGTTTTCACAAACATGGTGCAAAGAAAAACCATGTCAATAAACGACAAGCGTGAAAAGGTTGCAAGACGTAGGCATCAGCATGAGATGTTTCAAGCTAAACTTTTGAGAAAGGATTTAAAAGATGTATAAATCAAGATATTATAAGACAGTTGCAAGTTTTTTTGATGGTTTCTCTGGCACGATGATTGCTTTAGACAAGCTAGGTGTTATACCAGACGAGTATCATGCTTTTGAGATTGACCCTTATTCAAGTGCCGTAAGTCGGTACAGATACCCAAACATCATTCGGCATGGCGATGCACGAAATTGGGAAGTTCTCAAGGGAAAGAAAATTGACCTCTTAGTCGCTGGCTTTCCATGTCAAAGCTACTCAGTTGCTGGCCTACAGAAGTTCCAAGATGACCCACGAGATATGTCAAAGGTATTACTTGACGCTATCAAGACGTTAGATGTGGATAAGATATTGATTGAAAATGTAGCATCTATGCCAAAGGTTTGGAAAGATTATTTTACTGAGATGTTCCAGCGAATCTTTCCAGACATAGTATGCCACGAAATAAACAGTTCGGTAAAGTCGGCTCAATCTCGTAGGCGATTATATTGGACAAACATTGACTTTGATGTCATGGAACTTATGTCCGATAGTGGCATAGTTATGAATGATATTCTTGAAGATAGTGCTATGTCAGATAGAGATAAATCACATTGCCTAGATGCTAATTACTTCAAGGGTGGTAATCTTAGACACTACTACGAAAAAGGTAGACGGCAAGTTGTGTTCAATGACAAAGGCCATCCACATTGGGACAAGTGTAAACAAGTCGGAGAAGCTGATCTCAAAGGCTATGACATCATTCGTAGAGTGTATAGTCGGCATGGCAAGTCACCCTCTCTCACAACCATGCAAGGTGGTCACAGAGAGCCTAAAGTTGAATGTGGTCGTATCATTAACCGAAAGATTAACCCAGAAACAGGCAAGAGAGATGACTACAATCCAGACTTGAAGCTAGAACCACGCATTGAAACCAGAGAAGATGGCAAGACCAATACACTCTCTACAGTTCAAAAAGATAATGTCGTGGTCAACCATAAGCAAATGTATTGGAGAGCCTTGACACCATTAGAATGTGAACGCTTGCAGACAGTTCCAGACTTGTACACGCAGTATGGAGAGTTTGACCACAAGCATGGCTATCTAGGTGAGGTCAAGCCAATATCAAACAGCCAGAGATATAAGATGCTGGGGAATGGTTTCACAGTAGACGTTATATCCACAATATTGAAAGGAGTAAATAAATGACATTATCAGATAAACCATTAAAATTTACAAGTAGTATAAGACGTATACAGTATGCAGTAGTGTTTGAGCCTTTTGAAACAGAGGGTTTGGAGTATGTGAAGCAAGGCTGTGGTGCTATGTGGGATGACAAGAGTCCTATCAAACTGTTTGACACCCACGAGGAAGCACAGAAAGAAGCTGACAAGTGGAACACAGGACAGGTGGTGCAATATGGATGACGAGGATGTAAAACAACAAGCCTTGGAACAGGCACAGCAAGCCTATGGATTGTTCATTTGGTTTGTGAAGTGGTTCAGCTACATTATGATAACATTGATTATTATAATGTTCATGAATAACTGGTTTGACGATGGCACAGGCAGTATGTTTATGCCAGATGAAATATACGAAGACCAGTATGACCCAAAAGGATTAAACAAAAAGAAAGGAATATGATATGAATAGGTATATGGTAGAATTAAAGAAAGATTTAAAAAGCAAAAAATCATTTCGTATTTACATCAGAGCTTATAGTATTGCTCAAGTAGTAGAGATGTTTAATGATGAATATTTTATAACAGAGTTGGAGTTAAGACATGAATAAAGCATATCATAACAAAGGCTTTGGCATGGCATTCTTTGTAGTGTTCTTGCTTCTCGTACCTCTGCCCATACTAGGACTGTGGGCAGTAGATGGACAAGATTGGGTTGATAGATTTACGACAAAGTATTTCTCGCCTTGGCAGTCTGAATGTTGGGAAACAGCCAAGCATGAACGAGTCTGCAAGGATGACAATCAATGCAAATGGTTTAGGAACTTCTGCCATGACTGAAGGACAAGTATTATTATTAACAATAGCATTTGTCATAATCATAACTTTATTGACTAATGCAGTCGTAGGAATATTCATATGAGTAAGTACAACAAGCAAAAGAAAACCAGAAAAGAGATTCTGACGGATTTGCTGGTGGCCATCATATGTATAACGATAATTGGTGGGATGTTAGTCTATGCCCACTTTGATATAGCGAGGATAGTAAACGGATGATATTAGAAACAGCATTTATGTGTATGGCATTGAACATATACCACGAAGCAAAGAATCAATCTATGCTAGGACAGATAGCCGTAGGGCAAGTTGTCATGAATAGGATAGAGGACAGCCGTTTTCCAGACAATGTATGTGATGTGGTGACGCAAGCTGTCACATACAAGGGTACAGATAAGCCTGTTCTTCACAAATGTCAATTCAGTTGGTATTGCGATGGCCAGAAAGACGAACCTAACTTTGATAGTGAAGAGTGGTGGAAAGCACAAGAATATGCGTCCATTGTTTTATCTGGGACGATAGTTCTGGACGTTACAGAGGGTGCAACGCACTATCATGCGACTTATGTGCGTCCAGCATGGGCAAAAACTAAGACAAGAACGACAAGAATCGACAGACATATATTTTACAGATGGGAAAGGTAGGTTTTTATGCGATATGTACAAAAAAGAGTATTAGGTGACGGAAAAGCACACTACAGATTCAATCCACCACAGTATTTAGTGGACGAGGGAATCGTAGCACGAACAGAACTAGGGACGGACGTTCCAAATGTCAAATTATTGGCAATGAATCTCAACAAAAAGATAGACGAATATAGAACAAACAAGAAACAAATACAGAACATAAAAAGAACAAGCACTCTGTCTGATTTGATTGACAGTTACTTTTTATCTAATGATTTCAATATGTTACGAGATAGTTCTAAACATGATTACAAATACTTTTTAGAAGTTTTGCGAGGGACTTCTGGTTCAAAAAAGTTTATGGCCATCACAAGCAGAGATGCAAAGGTATCTTACGAGAGGTGGGTAAACAGAGGAGTGACTTTGGCGAATCATGTATGCTCTTGTGCATCAATCGTGTTTAATTATGCCATCAGCATGGAATATACCACATTTAATCCCTACAAAACTGTCAAACGTAGGCTTCCTAAGAAAAGAAAAGTGGTTTGGTCACAAGAAGATGTCAAAAAAATGCTTGACTTTTGTTATAGTGACTTCAAATACCGAAGTATTGGCCTTATAGTGCAGATGGCCTACGAATGGTGTCAAAGAATTGGCGATATGCGAGTTTTGAAGTGGGAGAATGTGGACTTACCCAGAGGTCATCTATATTTAGAGCAAAGTAAACGTAGGTCGGTGGTGTTTTTGCCGATATCAGACGGACTGACTGCCATGCTGAAAGAACAGAAAGAAGATTTTGGCTTTCAATCCTACGTGTGTCCCAAAATAAAGCCTATACAGGGCGAATACAAGCCTTATGGTATGTATGAGGTCGGAATGTTGGCAAGGCGAGTCATGAGAAGAATAGGACTGTCTGACGAACTGCGACTTATGGACTTACGGAGAACAGGCGTGACTGAAATGGTTGATGCTGGTGTAGATATAAGTCAAATTATGTCCGTTACAGGCCATACAAATATAGGTTCAGTACAGCCGTACATAAAAAATACATTTACAAGTGCAAATAATGCTTTGACAACCAGAACGAATCATGTTAAAAGCATTTTAAATGCCGACACGGAGAGTGATACATTATGATAAATGATATATACAGTTTAGTGTTAGGACTAGAGTTACGTAACGGAGAAACTAAGCGTATGGACTGTCCTAACTGTAAAGGATACAAAACTTTTACGGCTACCAACAATATGGGTAGTCTTGTATGGAATTGTTATAAAGTGTCTTGCTCTGTGTCTGGTGGTGTTCGTGTTCAACTAACATCGGAAGATATAAAAAAGTCTTTGGGATTTGCTGTAGAGGAGTTGGACAATGCAGGTTTTACCATGCCAGAGTATGTCGTGCCGTGCAACGGCCAGCGTGAACTTACTAGATTTACAGCTAGATACGGCATTGACGAATGGGAACTACATTACGATGTAAAAGATAATCGTGCTGTCTTTCCTATCATCCATGATGGTAGCATAGTTGATGCTGTAGGAAGAAGTTTAAGAAATAGCTTGCCTAAATGGAAAAAGTATGGTAAGAGTGGGTTGCCGTTTTCTTATGGGTTAGGGAAAGTGGCAGTCGTTGTCGAGGACTGCATTAGTGCTAGTGTAGTTGGGAGAGATGAATTTGTGGGTGTTGCTGTGTTGGGTACATCTCTTTCCGAATCGCACAAAAAGTATCTATCGCAGTTCTCGACTGTAATAGTGGCACTTGACCCAGATGCCTTGCCAAAAACTGTAGCGTTTAGTAAAGAGTTAAGAGGGCATGTGAATGATGTAAAGGTTTTACGTTTGACAGATGACTTGAAGTATCGTAATGAAACAGACATAAACAATTTAAAAAGAATGGGAGACACAGCATGGAATTAAGTTTAGTCAGAAGTCTAATGGATAGAACCTTTTACGAGGAGCATAGAGGTGCTAGATGCCCAGATAGATTATTTAGTAAAGATGTACGAAGGATAAAGGGTGCGATTGACAAAGCAATGTACAACTACGAAAGAACCGTCACACCAGACGAGATTGAAGCGTTGTTCATGGCCAACAATCCTACACTAACAACTGCACAGAAAGGTGCATATGGAGATTTATTCAAACGGATTAAGAAAGAGAATCCTTTGGGTAATGATGTGGCACAGGAAGTCTTATCAAAGTTATTCCAACAAGTTGTGGGAGAAGACATTGCCAATCTAGGATTTGATTATGTAAATGGTTCGCAGACGAGCCTTGAGCCTTTACGCAATATCCTTGAGAGTTACGGTGATGACTTCACACCCAACCTTAACGTAGAGTGGGATGATATGGATGTAGACACTTTGCTACAGAAAAACGATATGGAAGCCAGATGGTCTTTCAATATACCGTCCCTTACTAGGGTCGTTGAGGGTGTCAACGATGGACACCTCATTGAAGTGGGTGCTAGACCCAATACAGGTAAAACGTCTTTTCATGCGAGTTTGATTGCTGGAGTAAATGGTTTTGCAAGGCAAGGTGCTAAGTGTGTCGTGCTTTGCAATGAAGAGGGCAGTCACCGTGTGGGTCTACGCTACCTCACTTCTGCTACTGGTATGGACAAGTACCAGATAAAAGAGAATCCTAGTAAAGCAAAGGAGTTGTACGCACCGATACAGAGGAACGTCAAGCTACGTGATGCTACTGGCAAAGATATGTCTTGGGTTGAGAGTGTCTGCAAGTCTTATCAACCAGACGTTGTTGTTCTTGACATGGGTGACAAGTTTGCTAAGACACAAGGCTTTGCACGACAGGACGAAGCGTTGAAAGCAAATGCTGTCCATGCTCGTATGATAGCCAAACAACATAAGTGTGCCATATTCTATATGTCGCAGTTGTCTGCCGAAGCAGAGGGCAAGGTTGTATTGAATCAAGCCATGATGGAAGGCAGTCGTACAGGAAAAGCGGCCGAAGCCGATTTGATGATTTTAATTGCAAAAGATGCACCTGTAAACAACAAGAGTGGTAACGATGATGGTGGTGAAGAAAGCACATTGCGACATATCAATGTGGTTAAGAATAAATTATCTGGATGGCATGGCCGTATTGTTTGTGATTTAGATTACAAAACAGCGAGGTACACAGCATGACACAAGGCACATTATTTCCTATGGAAGATGTACAAGTGTTACATGAGGATGGACTTGAATGTAATAATTGTGGAGTGGTACAGCCAGTTGAAAACTTTCAACGTATGCAGTCTGGCGAGATAAAAAGAAAGTGTAGGTCTTGTGCTAGAAATCAATCAAACCTAATAAAAGAGTTGCGAAACAAACATGCATATCCAGACGATAATTATTCTTGTCCTATATGCCAAAGGACTATAGCTGAGATAGGAAGAAAAGGACAGACAAGATTACAAAACTGGGTGCTGGATCATTGCCATGAGACAGAAACTTTTCGTGGTTGGGTATGTCATCATTGTAATACAGGTTTGGGAGCTTTCTCTGATAATCTTGACAGAATACAAAAGGCTGTGATATATTTAAAAAAACACGAGGATAAAATAAATGAAGCTAGTTCTTGACATAGAAAATACAGTTACAAAAAGAAATGGTCGCACACACCTAGACCCTTTTGAGAAAAACAATTCTCTTGTTATGGTGGGTATGAAAGCAGACTTTGGTGAAACAATAATTACATTTGACCATAGTGAAAAAGAGCCTACAGAAAATGGTAGGGACATTGTACAGGCAACGCTGGATAAGACTACAGTTCTTGTGTGTCACAATGTTGCACACGATCTTGTTTGGTTGTGGGAGTCTGGGTTTAAATACAACGGTATTGTTTTTGATACAATGCTGGGTGATTATGTTTTGCAGAGAGGACAGAAGAAACCTCTATCATTAGAGATGTGTGCAGAGAGATACAAGCTGGATACAAAGAAGCAAGATACACTAAAAGAATATTTTAAGAAAGATTATTCTGTGCGTGACATACCTCATGCAGAACTATCTGAATATTTGATAGCTGACTTACGTGCTACAGATCAACTGGCTGACAAGCTGTTTCAAAGATTATCTGGGGACGATGCTGGTCTAATGAACACAGTAAGTCTTACAAACATGGTGGCTGTCTGCTTGTGTAAAATATACAGGGATGGATTCTCTGTAAACTATGTTGAGTTAGAAGAGGTGAAGCAAGAGTTTGAAGCAGAGAAGAAAGCGTTGATACAAGACCTAAACACACAAGTCAGAGAACTCATGGGTGATGTTCCTATTAATCTTAATAGTCCAGAACAACTATCATGGGTTATATACAGCCGTAAGCCAAAGGACAAGAATGATTGGTCTAGCTGTTTTCACAATAGAATGGATCACGAATCTTTCAGTAAAAAGATACGAGCAAAGGCTGAAACAATATACAAGAAGAAAGCATTTAGATGTGAAGCTTGTGATGGTAAAGGTTTCATACAGAGGATTAGAAAAGATGGTAAGCCATATGCTAAGATGTCAAAGTGTTCTGTCTGCGACAGTCAAGGATTTATTTACAAGCAGACCTCAAAAGAGATAGCAGGTTTGAAGAGACAGCCTTGCAACTCAAGATGGGTAAGCCATAGTGGGTTTACTATTAACAAAGCAAACATAGAAACACTAGAGAACAAAGCTAGAAGAGAAGGTGATGCTGATGCTGAAAGATTCTTGAAGAACATAAGAAGATTATCTGCTGTGGAAACATACTTGTCCAGCTTTGTAGAGGGCATTGCAGATCACGTTAAGCTTGACGGCAGACTACATGTTCGGTTGTTACAGCATCGTACCTCTACAGGACGATTTAGTGGAGCAGACCCTAACATGCAGAACATGCCCAGAGGTGGTACGTTCCCTGTTAAGAGGGTCTTTGTATCTCGTTGGAGTGACAAAGGTGGTGAGATACTGGAGTCCGACTTTGCACAACTAGAGTTTAGAGTTGCTACGTTTTTGTCCCAAGATAAGACAGCCATGCGAGAGATAGCCAATGGTGTAGATGTTCATGCGTACACAGCTAAAGTTATTAGTGAAGCTGGACAGCCTACTACAAGACAAGAAGCTAAAGCACATACTTTTGCACCATTGTACGGTGCGACAGGATATGGCAGAACGACAGCCGAAGCTGAGTACTATGAGCAGTTTACAAATAAGTATGATGGCATTGGAGCATGGCATGAGAGTCTTGCAAATGAAGCAATAGAGACATTGAAAATACGCACACCGTCTGGTAGAGAGTTTTCTTTCCCAGACGTAGAGAGAAAAGGCAAAGGTAAAGTTACGTATGGGACACAGATAAAGAACTATCCTGTACAAAGTTTTGCTACGGCAGACATAGTACCTCTTGTGCTTGTAAAGATTAGCGAAAGACTAGAGAATATGCAGAGTTGTATAGTAAATTCTGTACATGATTCTATCGTTATTGACATACACCCAGACGAGAAAGATGCCGTATTAAAAATAATGAAAGACATTAATAAAAATTTAAAAAATATTGTTGACAATCACTTCAATATAGATTTTAATGTACCTTTATTATTAGAATCAAAAATAGGAAATAATTGGCTTGACACCAAAGATGTCCTATGATATAACTATAGTTCTTTAATTTAGATAAGGAGATAAATACATGAGTACAACAATAACAACAATAGATACAGATAACTACGCAGTCATGGCCAAAGCTATGGGCATGGCAACAGAAACAAACACAAAGCAGAAGGCCAGCACTCTTGCTAGACTACGCATAAATCATTCACCTTTGATGGGGCAGTCTGAGATTAACGGTAAGTCTGTCAATGTAGAAGTTGTAGAGGGTGGAACATACAAGCTGGAGATACCAGATGGTGAAACATTTTATTCCACCACAGCTAATGTTCGTCCGTTCCTACAACGCTACATGTACAAGCGATTTGTCAAGGGTTCTGGTGATACACCAAACAAATACATTAAGACAGTTATGAATGACAATCTTAATGTTGACCTCAAGGACAATGACGGTGGTTTAAACTGTGGTAAACCTGCTGGGTTCATTCAAGACTTCAAGGCTCTGGATCAATCTACACAGGATTTTATAAAGCAAATCAAAAGAGTGCGTGTTATCTTTGGCACTATTGATATGAAAGATGCTGTAGATTCAAACGGTGTACCTGCTGAGTTAAGCACTACACCTTTCATATGGGAAGTAGAAAACAGAGATGCTTTCAAAACTCTTGGCAACTGTTTTGTAAAGCTGTCTAAAATGAAAAGACTACCACCACAGCATATGATAGAGGTGGCCACAGAGCAGAGAAAGCTACCAAACGGTAATAGCTTTTACATTCCGTCTGTATCTCTAAACCTATCAGATGTCATTAAGCTATCTGATGAAGACCAACAAACTTTTGCTGACTTCATGCAATGGATTGATAATTATAATGACTATATTATAAATGCTTGGGGAGAGAACTCTCGCAAGAAAGAAGATATGGATGTAGATGTAGTGGATGAAATAATTGATAACGAGGAGATACCGTTTGAATGAAACATCCATCTGAAATAGCGTTGCATCAATACCTTGACGATGCCACTAACGGAAAGTCCTCTATGTCTGCCAAAACTATAGCAGGTATAAAGAAAGACATAGGGGAAGCTCTCAAGCGTCAGTTTGGTAGTCGCACAAAGCGTAGGAAGTTTCAGCTAAGAATGTCCAACGTAGGTAGACCGTCTTGTCAACTCTGGTTTGAAAAGAACATGCCAGAAAAGTCAGACCCTCTACCTACAACATTCGTAATGAATATGATGCTAGGTGATATAGTTGAAGCTGTGTTCAAAGGTTTGATGAAAGAAGCCAAAATAAAATTTGAAGATTCAGACAAAGTATATCTGAATTTAGCAGATGAAAAAGTTAGTGGCACATATGATCTAGTATTGGATGACGCTGTTGATGACATCAAGTCTGCTTCTGATTGGTCTTACAGAAATAAGTTTGAGTCTTTTGATACACTTTCTGCTGATGATGCTTTTGGTTATGTTGGCCAACTGGCTGGCTACGCTAAAGCTCTGGGTAAGAAAGCAGGGGGATGGTGGGTAGTAAATAAAGCTAATGGTAGTTTTAAATATGTACCTGCCGAAAACATAGACGTTGACAACGAGGTTAAGAAGCTTGAAGAAAACGTCAAAGTAGTAAAGAGTAACGTGTTTAAACGGTGTTATGAATCTGAAGAAGAAACATTCAGAGGTAAGCCAACTGGTAACAGGGTGCTAAGTAAAACATGTTCTTTCTGCCGATACAAACATTCGTGCTGGGAGAACTTGCAAGAGCTACCATCTTTGTTGTCTAAGGCTAAAGAGCCAAAGATTGTTTCGTATGTTAGTATTAGAAAGGAGCAAGTAGCATGAATGACAAATCAAATCCTACACTAGAGGAAATGGCTAGTGAAATATCTGAAATGGAAAAGCAACTCTTAGAGATGAAAAAGGCTTATCGTGAAAAAAAGTATGAGGGATTAAAGATAGCTATGGATGCCAGAAAATCGGCAGACGAAGCTGTTAATGAAGAGTTGAAATCTCTTGGACTAAGAGCTTTTCCGTTCAATAGGTCTACATCTATTTGGTGGTAGGTGTATAAGTCTGCTAAATATAATCTAGCACGTAGGCTAGGTTTTCGTAGTGGTCTTGAAGTAAAGATCGCAGATGAGTTGAAAGAACTCTCTATTCCATTTATATACGAGGGTATAAAGATAGAATGGGAAGACCTAGCTTACCGTATGTATACACCAGATTTTGTATTACCAAACGGCATTATAATAGAGACTAAGGGCAGATTTACTGTAGCTGATAGACGGAAACATTTGTTAATTAAGAAACAACATCCTAAATTAGACATTAGATTTGTTTTTGAAAACGAAAACAACAAACTGAGAAAAGGATCTAAGACCTCTTATGGTATATGGTGCGAGAAGAATGACTTTCTGTATTGCACTAGGGTTATACCAAAGAAGTGGCTAAAGAAAAGAGGTACAAATAAACATCCAGAACTCATACAATTTAGGAACAAGAAGATATGAAAAACAAAACTCTAAACTATTTAGGTTTCAAAGACGAAGAAATGAGTATTCGTGTATCGCCAGAGATTGTTGATGGTGTGTGGACAGGTAACATAAATTTAAGTGTAGACGCTTTTGACCACAGTCCCTTGAACGATATGGACTATTTTTCTTTGATGAACTTTGTTAGAATGATTATGGCTGTGCCTGTTCTTATGGAAGAGGATGCAACTGCTAGGGAAAAACTTTATAGTATATTAGAAAAAGAGATTGACCCACCTAAAAAGAATGGTAAGATAATCAGTAGAAAGGACAATATAATAACTATTAATTTTAACAGTAAAACAGATGGGAGTGCATAGTATGGCCAAATGGGAATTAAATTGTAAGGATAAAGATATGGTAAATAGTCCACCACATTACAACAAGTACGGTGTAGAATGTATAGATGCAATAATGTCAGCTACAGGCGAAGGCTTTGAGTATTATCTACAAGGGAACATAATGAAGTATCTTTGGAGATACAGATACAAGAATGGTGTGCAGGATTTAGAGAAAGCACAGTGGTATTTAAATAAGTTGATAGAGATAAAAAAGGATGACCAAAAGTCTCCAGATTTATTTACTTCTTTCGGTATAGAGTTGGACAATGGTTGTTAAAATATATCTAACATTGGATGTGGACAAAGATGAATACCCAATTCCTGCTGACGGTGATCCTAGTGAGGAGATACAAGAAGCATTAGAAGAGTTTATCTACGATATTGATGGGCTAAAAGTAAAACATATAAAAATAACAATGGAGAGCTAATATGAATGATTATCAAAAATTTATTGCAATATCTAGATATGCTAGGTGGATTGACGAAGAGAACAGAAGAGAAACATGGGAAGAAACTGTGCAGAGGTATGTGGACTACATTACTGAGAAAGTTAAAGGCCACCTACCTAAACAACAGATTATTGATGCTATAACTAAACTAGAAGTTATGCCATCTATGAGAGCATTAATGACTGCAGGTTCTGCTCTTGAAAGAGATAATACAGCAGGATATAACTGTAGCTATCTGCCTGTTGATGATCCAAAAGCTTTTGATGAAGCTATGTATATTCTTTTGTGTGGCACTGGTGTAGGCTTCTCTGTAGAAAGACAGTACGTAAATCAGTTACCAGAGATTCCACAGACTTTAGATGAAGTTAATACTTGCATAGATGTGCAAGACAGTAAAGAAGGTTGGGCAAAAGCACTACGTAAATTGATAGGCCATTTGTATATGGGCGAAGTTCCTGTGTGGGATATGTCAAAGGTAAGGCCAGCAGGTGCTAGGCTAAAGATATTCGGTGGTAGAGCCAGTGGTCCTGCACCTTTAATAGACTTATTTAATTTTACCGTAGCGTTGTTTAGACAAAATGTTGGACGCAAATTATCTAGTTATGATTGCCATAATCTAATGTGTAAAGTAGGGGAAGTTGTAGTCTCTGGTGGTGTGCGTAGATCAGCCATGATTAGTTTATCCAACCTCTCAGACCAACGCATGAGACATGCTAAGTCTGGTAAATGGTGGGAGACAGCACCACAGATGGCTCTATCAAACAACTCTGTATGCTACACTGACAAGCCAGATGGTGAGACATTTTTGCGTGAGTGGACATCTCTCGTGGAATCAAAGTCTGGGGAACGTGGTATATTCAACAGGATATCAGCAAAAGAACAGGCAAAGAAGTTTGGTAGAAGAGATGCAGACCATGAGTTTGGTTGCAATCCTTGCAGTGAAATAATACTGCGTCCCTACCAGTTCTGCAATCTTACAGAGGTTGTGATACGAGAGAAAGATAAGTTTGATGATTTGAAAAGAAAGGTTATGCTTGCCACCATACTTGGCACAGCACAAGCTACTCTTACAAAGTTTCCATACTTGCGAAAGATATGGAATAAGAACACAGAAGAAGAAAGACTTCTTGGTGTCAGCCTTACAGGCATTATGGATAATGAACTAACAAATGGGAGAAAACATGGGCTTGAAAAAACCCTCACAGCACTCAGGGAAATTGCAGTTGAAACAAACAAAGAATGGTCAGCAATCTTTGGTATCCCCCAAAGCACTGCTATCACATGCGTCAAACCAAGTGGGACAGTATCGCAACTTGTGGACTCAAGCAGTGGTATCCACCCTCGTCATAGCAGTTATTATATTCGCACTGTTAGGGGCGATAATAAAGATCCTCTTACTAACTTCATGATAGATAGTGGCATACCAAACGAAGCAGACTTTATGAAGCCAGATACACAGACTGTGTTTAGCTTTCCGATGAAGTCACCAAAGAAGTCTGTAGTGAGAAATGACATGACAGCCATTCAACAGCTAGAGATGTGGCTTCTCTATCAGCGACATTGGTGTGAACACAAACCTTCTGTTACAATATCTGTGCGTGACGATGAGTGGATGGAAGTGGGTGCGTTTGTATTTAAACACTTTGACGAAATGTCTGGCGTTTCTTTTCTACCACACTCCGATCATACTTATCAACAAGCACCCTATCAAGATTGTACAAAAGATGTATACGATGATTTTAGCAGTAAGTTCAGTCATATTGATTGGAATAAGTTTACAGACTATGAGAAAGAGGACAACACTAATTCTTCTCAGACCTTTGCCTGTTCTGGCGATAGTTGTGAGATAGTAGATATAGGAGCTTAGTATGAAGTATTTATCCAGAAAAGAACGTGGACTAGGCAAACACGATGCACCGTTAAAGATACAGTGGATGAAAGGCTATGATGCGTTTGCATATGGAAAGATTCGCAACCCTTATGGCTCTGATACAATGTTATACAGAGAATGGGAACGTGGGTTCAACACAGCCTACTATGATAATTTAACTAGAGGTAGAGATGCAGTTAGAAAAAGAAGCAAAGGCTTTTATGGACAGAAAAAGCAGAGAGCCACGCACTCTGTTTGAGGTGTTGAAAGAAATAAATATTAAGTTAGAAAAGCTTGATGAAGATTTAAAAGAGATTAAAGAAATTATGAAAAAGGTTAATCATCCACGCTAAAGGCTTTTTTCATTTGTTCTTTTATTTTTGTTAGTTTGCTTTTACTAATTTTAGCATCCTTTAGTGCTACGACAGTATCCTTTATTAGCTTTTCAGATAATTCTCCAGCCTGAAATGCAGAGAACAGACCTTGAGCTATCAACTGATCTATGTGATTGTTATTAGTGTAGTCAAATCTTCTTGCCTTTGTATCTGAGTTTGCTAACATCCATTCGTACATAGCTATTTCTCTATGTTTTTTCGGTATAACTCTATATATATTATACCGTAGCTCATTTTCTGACATAGCATTTCCTGTTATGTCTTTGTAGGCTGTGTTATTTCTTAACCCTATAAAAGCAGCTTGAATTAAAGCTTTAGTTTTTGTTCTAGCCACAGTCTCACTATATTCTCCACTATCAATAAGTCCATTTAAATAACTTTCTGCATAGTATCTTACTTTAGGTATTTCTTTTCTAAGTAATTGTATCTCAAACTTCTTTCCCTTCTTTGAAAATTGTTTACTTAATATAGTATAATCTATAAATCCTAAATCCCTAAAGAACTTTTGATCGTCTGTTTCTGCTGTCTCTATAGTCAGACCAACAAACTTTGATAAAGGAGTCTCTCTTCTTTTGAGTCCCTCTTCTGTTACGATTATTTCTCCATCCTCTCTTGTTATTCTTTGAAAGTCGGAGTCAAATAGAAACATCTTGTTTTCAAGATTCTTTTCTTGCCAAACATCTTTGTACTTTAGGTATGGCCTATAGAAATAATTGTTTGAATTTATAGCTGGATCTAAAGTAATCTCTGGAGCATTCTCTTTATACATTTCTGTTCGCATACCTGTAGACCTTTGCAGATCAACATATTGATTTAAAGTTGTTGCAAATGTCTGGGTATAGTTTCCTAAAAAAGTACTCATGAGTTTGTTACCTCTCTCACTCAACAATAAATCGTTAAAACCCTCTTCACCTAACTCTGCTTGTATATTTTGAAAAAATCCCTCTACTGAAGTAACTATATCATTACCTACACCCATTCTTAGAGAGCTACCGAAAAAAGTTTGCAGTAGTTCTTTAAATCCCCTCTCTTGAAACATATACTGGGATATTCTATCATAACCTGCTTGATGATACGCTTCACGTTGGTCATGCTCACTTAAATTTTTAACATTATCCTTCTTTACCTCTATGTTTCCAGATTGTCTGTACATAGCACACATCTCTCCTAAAAACATAACAGGTCTTAAAGGATGCAAGGGTGTTAAATTTATAGCTTGTTTATCGTTTATTGGATTTGGAAGCATGTAGTATTCAGAGGGTGCATCTTTTGACATTCTGTATTCACATGCTCCTGCTAATACAGAGAAACCAACTAGGTTTTTAGCTATTAAATCTCTGTCTCTCTCAGAAAACATGTCCTCTCCGATACCTAATTTTTTTAAGTCACCAACTTTTTTACCCTCTGGTATCAGACCTTTTTTCTTGTCAGCACTTGTGTAATACTGAGCTAATTTTTCTCTTCCAAGTACACCTTTATATATTAATTTTCTAACTAGATTTCCGACAGCAGTTGCTCCCCCTGCTGTGTGCTGTGCAGATAGCTCCATCTGACTTAAAATAAATCTAGGAAAAGGAAGTATTGCTGTGCCTTTTAAAGGTGTGGATATCACCTGTCCTTTTTTATCTCCTTTTACGAACCCAGAAATACTAGCTCCCAAACTTAATACATTTCCTAGAGGATCTACGTTTACAATAAATCTTTCTAATGACTTCAGTATTTTATTATCTGGAGGTGCTGAATAAGTTCCTTTGAGAGCTTTTTCTACAGCTATATCTATAATCTCAGATATAGATGCGGCACCTTCAGGTCTTAAAACTTTACCTGTTACACTAGATTTATTTACATCATTAACAATGTCTAGTAACTCACCTCTTTCTATAGCTTCTGTGAGGTCTATGCCCCACTTATTTCTTAACTGTCTTGATAACTCTCCATATCCTATGCTTCTTCTAGTATGATGCTCTTGCCACCTATTTAAAAAGTTTAATCCCCATACCATATCTTCAAAAGTATTTAAAACTTTATCTGTGGCTGTTGATGCTCCTGATATTATAGTTTTAGCAGTAGAAGAGTTATCAAACTCTGCTCCTACCTCTACATATCTCATATTTCCTGTAGTGTCTCCTACCTTTTTTCCGGGAGGGATATTTCCATAAAGCTTATCCTTTAACGTGTATTTCTCTGGAATTTTTTTTATTTTAGTATTTCTTCTAACTCTTTGTATGTCGTTCAAGGAGTCCATTAATCTATTATAATCATCCATTCTATTGGCTTCTTGGAAGAAATATCTTAAAGTTAAATCTATATTTTTTTGCCCTCTAAAATTAAACATATTTCTAAGGGATTCTGTACTTCCTATCCAGTTATCTGTCCAAGTTATGCCTTTTCCTGTTATGTTGTTTATAATGTTTGGATTTTTAATGTTTTTTACATCGTCAAGTTTTAATGGTGATATGCTAAAAAACCCTTTTGTAGTTCCCCATGTTTTATTGACAAACCCTTTTTCATTCTTCATGGCCTGTCCCATTTGAAAGATCATTGTATCTACTAGGTTACTTACAGAGTTTACAGGGGCAGCCCCAAAAACACTTTCAAAGTTTCTTATAGCAGTAGGTATTTGTGAAACAAGTATTCCTCTTCTAGCTGATTCAAAACGTATTGAAAAATTGTTTAGTGCTGAATAAAAACTATCTGATCCTGTTAATGATTTCCAATATTTTTGCTCCTCTAATATTTGTTCTGCTTTCTCTCCACCTGCTTTGTTAAAAGTGTAGGTTTGCATCTTTTTACTCATCTGACTTAGCTTATTCATTAATGTTGCAGCTTCTGTTCCAGACGTTACCACAGCAGTCATGTAATCCTCAAAGCTTAATCCAGATTTTGTTAGCTCTTCAAGTAAATCACCAGTGTCTAGTTTTAAATCTTTTTTTATTGTAAGCTCAAACAAGTTCTGAGAGAAAGTTTTGTTTGCGTCAAACTTAACTCCTTTCTCTTTTAGTCTAGTTACTAGAGATACAAGGCCGTTTAATTTATCAGGGTTTAAAATAGGATTAGTTAAAAATCCCTCGTCAATACTGTCAGAAATTCTTCTAAAAAACAACAACTGTGGAACGTCTTGTACGTTTTCTACGTTGGCTGCAGACAGAACCTCTGAACCTATCTCTTTAACTTTATCTAAGTCTATAGTTCTAAAACCACCCTGCATAACAGATATAGATATGAACTCTTCATTTACATCTCCTACGTTTTTACCCTCTGGTATTCTTCCTAATTTTTTATCTTGCTCTGTAAATACTCTACTCATGGTATATATAGTACCATCACTATCCTGTCTTCTGTTTACTAATAAATTATTTTCAAACTGTTCTATAAATTTAGTTTGAATATCTCTGTTCTCTTTGGCAATTTTAGCATTACTCTCTAGTATTTCATTCTTTACCTTTTGATTTGCACCTAATATTTTCATGTAATCTGGTGTACTGCCAGATATATTAAACTTCATGTTCATATTTTTAGAAATTTCTGCTAGTCTGGCAACAGCTTTTTTATGTTCAATCATTCTGTTAGCTATTAATTTTTTGGTGTCTCCCTTTAACAAAGAAGTATTTTTGTTTAATCTTTCTATAAATTTAGGATTCTTTAATATATTATCTATCTTAGCTTCTAAGGCAACACGTTGAATCTTATTTCCATATGCCCCTCTTGAAAGAACTAATTTTTGTGCAGTGTTTATGGGATTAGCCCCAAATATGATAGACGATTCAAAAGATTCTCCTAGAAAGTCTATCACACCATCAGCAAAATCTTCTGGATCAATAGTAATTCTATTCTCTTCAACCTCACCAGATGCAGGATCAGCTATAGGCACAGACAAAGTTGAGTCTATAGCGTAGCCCACCATCTCTAATAAATCTCTAAATGATCCACTATACTTTGCATATGCTTCTGGTAAATCCTCACTTATTAATCTAGTTGTGTCGTATATTAATTCAGCGTAGTATCCCCCAGTTATAAGATTTAATCCTGCTTTATTAGCTATTCCTACATTTTTTACAAGATCCATTGGTGATTTAACTTGGTTAAGTGGTATTCTACCCTTTTGAAGATTTATTTCGTCTTGATATTTTCCTTTTTCAAAATCATGTAGCTCATTAAATACATACTTAACAAAAGAAACTTTATTGTCTTCTGTTTCTTCTGGATGCATGTCTTTAAACAGCTTTAAAAGTTGTTCGTTGTTTTCTACTAAAGGGGAAAAAGTTTGGAGATAGGCTTGATTTACTTCTTCTTTGCCCTTTTTAACATTTCTAAAAAGAACGAAAGGTTCATCATCTATCTCATCAACCTCCATTTCAACAGGAGGTATTTGCACACCTTGATTGAAGTTATTAGGGTCTAAGTGTGGAGGTATAATTAATTTATTATCAACGTCTTTATCTTCAGGCTCTTCATCATCCATGCCATCAAAAAAAGAAGTGCCTGTTTTTACATCAGCTTCGTTTTGGTCAGGAATATCGTCATCCATGCCATCAAAAAAACTTGGCTGTTGCGTAATTTGATTCTGTAAAATGGCCATGTTATCTGTTTATAAAATTTTTACCAAAAGATCCTATACTCAAAGTCTCTCCAAATGTAACAAACTTGCCACCACCTATATGTACACCGAATGGTCTATCGTTTTTATCAACAAATACTGCACCATTTTGAAAAGATGTTATGTGATCTCCGAAAGTATTACTAGAAAAAAATCCTTGTTCAAACTTTTCTTTTAATAAATTTAAAGTGCTGACATCTGTTCTTGCCGATGATAAGGAATCAATCGGCAACTTAAATATTTGAGTGTTGTTTCCCTGATAGGACTGCACAGTTCGGTTCTCAAACGTATTTGACACATAGGGAACTTCAGTTTCTTTTTTATCCGTAGCAAAATGATTTACTGCAGATACATATGACCTTAAATCTGTTTGTACTATATCTAAATATGCGTTACCAAGAGAAAGTTTAAGTAGTTGATTGTTAGCTTGATTTGGAAACTTAGTAGCATAGGTGCTGTCTAAAACAACTCCTGTTTGTCTGTTGAATCCTTCAACACCATAATTACGTAAAACATCAAAACTGTTCGACATCGCCAATCGTGTCTGCATTAATGCGTCATCAGCACCTCTACTCAATATGTCTTCCAAACTAATATTTGCATAGTTTATTTCATTTCCAACTTGGGTTGCAGTAACAGTTCCAGCACCCACTCTTGTTGCGTTTATCCTGTCATTAACTAAGTGTTTAACATCAGATAAACTAAACTCACCCTTATTTACTGCAGACTCTACAGACTTTCTAAGATTTTCTTTATTATCTTTTATAGCCTTTTCTAATTGTGCTTTAGTTGTAATACCCCATCCATTTACTATATTCGCTGGCATTTCGTTAGTATTATTAAGTTTAGACAATGCAGCAGTGAGAACTAAATCCGTTCCTGCGTAGGATAGAGGAGTGTTGCTTTTCTCTGCAAATAGTTTACTAATTTCTTTTGTTTTTTCTGATGGACGTATATCAAGAGATACATCTCCCATGTAAGCGTTCACAGCTTCATTTAAAAAATTAAAATTAGAATCTCTTTCTTCTAAATATTTTGTCATAAGAGTAGCATCAACATTAAAAAGATTACTTATTTTTGCATTTTGCAAATTAGGATTTTTATCTCTTGCGTCTAATAATTTTACAAATCTGTTTAAGCCCTCTTCACCATTTTGTGCAGCAAAGTTGAGATAAGGATAATCTTCTTTCTTTATCCGTGACTGTATAGCTCCTATTTTTTTTGTTAGTTCTGCTCTTAATTTTTTTTCATCTTCCTTTTTTTTCAGTAGTTCTTTTTGGCTTGACAAAGCTTCTGCGTCATCCATTAATCTTTTTCTTTTTAAGTAGTCTAATTTTTCAGCTACTATATTCTTTCTGTCCTGTGTGTATAGATCAGAATATTGTTCTCCTGCACCACCTGCTATAGCTCTACCTGTAGCACCAAACAATCCTGCAGCCCCTGCTGCTAATAATCCTATTAGTGGTAATGCCATTACATTTCTCTCCTTGCCATTAATCCTGTGGGTTTATCTTCCATAGGCATTTCTTCTTCCTCTACTACTTCTTCTTCTTCTGGTTTTTTATCGTTTAAATCTTTCATAGCTAAAGCTATATCAGCTTCTTGAACAGGTCTGTCTTCTAGTTCACTAGCTCTTTCTAAACCAGTTTTATAAGGCACATCATTTTCTTTTGATACTAAAGCCAGAAGCTCCACGATAGCAGGTAATGCTAATATACCTACATCAACATTATGCACACCTTCCATAACAGCTGCATTTTGCATTGAGTTTGCAATCGTAGTTAAAGGAAAGCCTATCTCTATTACTTTTAATAGTTGGGGCGTAAAGTCAGGACTACGTATTTTTTCTACATAGAACGGTATAACCTCATCAACCGTTGTATATTGTGCTGGCTTTTGCCAAGGTCTGTCTCCCAACGCATGAGTCAATCCCTCTCCGGGAATAGGGGCATCTAAAGTTATTTGTTTACTGAGTACCTGATTCATTATTTAACTTCTCTCTTTTTTCTCTAAATATTTGTGCATACTGTAACGAAACATCTAATGGTGTTTCTTTGTTGGGTGTAGCCATTGATCTCATAGTGCCAGATTTAGCCAATAAACCTGCTGATTTTTTTACAGGTTTTGTGCCTTTATTTGGATTAAACATTCTTAATATTGCATCTGCTGTTCTGTACACATCTTTTGCAGGGTTAGTTGGATTATACATTAATACCTCTATACTGTTAATGCTATATTGGAAGTTGGGTTAAGAGAGCTAAACAGGAATGTGCCAATAAGTTTACCAAAGCTAGTGGCTGAAGAGTGGTCATTCTTTAGTTTCTGTATATCATAACTAGAGTCAGCCACTAAATGTGCTTCAGCTAACTTGACAACTCTGTCTCTCTCATTCTCTGCACTTGTCCATGCATATTGCATAGCGTCAGAGTAGTACTGCCATAGGTTATTATATGCTGTGTTTGATATTCCTAGTAGATTCTGTGCATTTATTTCGTTTGCACGATTGATTGCTGCAGTGTCGGCTGTAGCTATCTGTCTTCTCCATTGTGCGTTTGCCTGATCTATTACAAGCCTGTTGTTAGCATTAAACTGATCTCTTTGGTTCTGCACTTCTGTGTTAAACTTTTCTATAGCATTAGCTTCACCTGCATTGAACTGTGCTTGTGCGTTAGCTTGGGCAGCATTGAACTGAGATACTTGTGTGTCTAGCTGTGCAAAGAACTGTTTTGTCTGGTTCTCGCTTGTAGCGTTAAACTGTTCTGCTGCATTTACGGCTGCCTGATCTGTAAATATGCTTTGTATTCTTTGTTGTGAAGTAAACAACTCTGTCTGCTGTTTATTAGACAAGTTGGCCATGTCTCTTTGCATAAAGTTCTGTGCGTTCATGACAGCAGATTGTTGCTGGTTACTAAGGTTAGCCATATCTAAGTTTGCTAATGCACTTGCATGTGCCATCACTTTTGCTTGTCTGTTACTAAGATTTTGTAAGTTTACAGTGTTAGCTATACGACTGTTCTCTAAAGCAATCTGTTGCTCTGCAGTAAAGTTCATGTTAGCTACATCAGCGATACGAGCTGCATTTTGCACTCTCGCTTGAAATGCTTGGTCAAACTCCATGCCCATAAAAGTGGCACGTTGCTGGGCTGCAAACATAGCACGAGCTTGTCTATTAGATAAGTTCTGTGCTTCAAAGGATGCTTGTGTTTGTGCATCAGCAGATGCTATTGGTAGTGCAGACTCTAATGCTGCCTGTACCATAGCCTGTCCTGCTATGCTGGATGCTCCAATACCTCTCTGAGCCATCTGAGCTTGAACACCTCTTAATGCTCCAGCAGCCCATGCTGGTGGATTCTTTGCATCAAAGTTGGATGTGAGTGATGCAAGCTGTCCTTGTACGGTTGCTTTTTCTGATGGAGTTGCTTCTGCAGCCTGTATCTGCTCTATAAACTTAGATGCTTTCTCTGCGTTGGCCACAGGCTCAACAAGTTCACCATCCTGTATCTCTCTTTGCACAGGATTCTCAAGCTTGATTGCTGTACCTTGAGCTGCATCTATGTCTTCTACACTTGATTTGGTAGCTGTGGCTGCAGTTACTTTTGCTCGTGGATCATCTGGATCTACTTGAGCAGCTTCAAGTGCATCTGTTACGGCTGTTACTTTGTCTATGGCCGTATCAGGTTGCATCGTGGCAGGTTGATCGGATTGTAACCGATAATCACTATGAGTTCTTCCACGTTCTTCAAGTTCTCTTCTCAACTCTTCCGACATTGGTGGTGCAGGATCTTCTTCAGGTTTAAAAAAAGGAAATACAGGTCTACCTCTAGGATCACCACCTCTAGTTGCTGTAGTTGTACCTGCTGTTTTAGCTGTGGCCTTTGGTGCTGTAGTGCCTACCTGTCCAGATCCTGTAGGAATCATTTGCCCTGCATCACCTGTAGGTATACCAAACGGAGTAACCTTTGCACCTGCTGGCACTTTAGGTGTTGTTACCATGCTAGATGATATATCACGAATGTCTTTCTTTGCAGGTGTGCCACCTTCCTGCATTTTGTTGACATAGCCACCCTCTACCATCTTACGTGCTATATCCTGATAACGCATCATCTCTGCTTGTCTATCAGGGTTGTCTTCTAAAAACTTTTGGAAGTCTTTCTCTTCACCTTGAAAGCCCATCGCATTGGCTATCTTTTCTATACCTGACGGTTTAAATCCTTGAAACTGAATCATCTGTTCTCTCTACTTAATACTCTATCTAGTTTATCTTCTAGTCTGTGTAATGCTTCCATTACATGTTGCATCTCGTCTTTTACTTCTGCTCGTGATGCATAGTCTTCTCGTGTTCTGTTTAGTAGTATATCTATACGTTTAATCTCTGCCATCATGTTACGAAAAGCCCACACTGCAGGAGCTATTATAAGTGTTAATACTACATTCCAAAATATTACTGGGTCTATTTCCATTGTTACCTCTTAAACTTATCGTTGAGTGAGTCTACTACGCTGTCTATGTTAGGCTCTTTACCGAAAGGATCATATTTGCAACGGTACTCTGTTGGACACTGACCTTCAACCACTAGCGTATATGTATCGTTTGCCCCTTTGTACAAGCACACCTGTTGTCCATTCTTTGCTTGCACTCTTTTGTATCTACGGCAGGTGATATACTTTGGATCTTCACGTATGCCTAGTCTTTTTTCTTGCTCCCATGTCCAGTCACTAAACTTCTTGAGAAAGCAGGTGTAACAATTCTTGATATTGTCTGATTGTGCTAAAGTTATTGTACCATACTTGTCTGCACAAAGCCACTCAAATGTGTATTGTCCACCATCTTTTCTTACGCAGTTACCACCATCCTCTGTCGAACCCCATAAGACTGTATACAAACCCACCCAGAACACTAATACCGATAGCAAGAACCACTGCCAATACGACATATGTTATAACCTTTTCTCTGAACACTTGTTTGTCATATACTTCTTTCTGTCTTCTCTTGCGTATCTGCCCT
>VTLG01008756.1_pt1 | contig 42901 bp, 54 predicted proteins | sample 4694571 | NCBI WGS metagenome assembly VTLG01 (sample SAMN12604809, study PRJNA352737) | marine metagenome | biome: ENVO:00000447; feature: ENVO:00000209|ENVO:00000569|ENVO:01000036; material: ENVO:00002151; isolation source: viral sequences binned using virsorter ...
AAGGTCAGCAGTAGCAGGGAGTCCGAAAGACTCTGACGTGTCAGTAAGGTCAGGATCGCTAGACCCGAAACCAGCACGAGTAGTTTGAGTAGCACTGACAATCGGTAGATTAAACTCCACAGCAAGTCCACGAAGTTCTTCCGCAATACTCTTAACCAACGTGTACGAATTAATGTTCGTGCCACTACGATAACGACTTGAAGCACAGATATTTAGATAGTCTACAAAGATGATGTCTGGAGTAAAATTCTTCTTAAGTTTAAGATCATTTATTAATGCTCTGAAGTGTCCAGTATGTGCACCTGCTGTTGGATACTCCTTGATGATAACTTTACCTTGAGTTTTCTTCTGAAGATTTCCAATCTTGTTATCAAACATAACTTTAGGCAATTGCTTCAAGTCTTGGATGTTAACGTTAAGTAAATTTGCGTCAATTCTCTCTGCGATCTTCTCTTCAGCCATCTCCAATGTGATATAGAGAACGTTCTTCCCTTGTAGTAAGACCGAACTGGCCACATGACACATAAACAATGACTTACCAACACCAGTTCCAGCCAGTGCCACGTTAAGCGTTTTGTTTGGGAGACCACCTTTGGTAACTTTGTTGAATAGATCCAAGTCAAAAGGAATCTTCTGCTCTTCTTTATGATACGTTTCATATCTCTCTTCTGAATCTGAGATATAATCGTGCCCGATATGTGTGTCAAAGGAAACTCCAAGTGCTTCAGTTAAAACGTGAGGTATTGAACCCTTATCTTTCTTATCGTCTTGTCCATCTGCAATTTTAATAGACTCCATGAGTGCCAAATATATTGCTCTCTCCTGACACCATTTTTCAGTAGTGTCTAGCAACCATGGTAGTTCTTGTTCTTCGCAAATTATACTTTCTATAATACCTTTGACTTGCTGAAATCCATCATCAGTTAGATCTGTTCTCTTCTCTAACTCAATGTAGAGTATGTTCTTATCGGCAAGACTATTGTACTTATTTATGTAAGCATGCAATTCGTCAAAGATTATACGGTAGTTAAACTCAGTAAAATACTCTGATTTTAAGAACGGTGTAACCTTACGGACGTACTGTTCGTTACACAAAAGATTTGTTAGAATTAATAACTCTTGGTTCATAGGTAATGTAAGTACGATCCTACTTGATACTTTGCAGTTTTTCTACAAGGTTTACTTAAATGGGGAAACATCCAATTGGATGGGAACACTAACATTCTACCACACTTTGGCTTAATATAGTAGTTTATGTGTGGAAATACATCTTCACCTTCATTAGGTTCACTCAGATACAATATCATTCCTAGGTATCTTCGTGCAGAATTATAATCTTGAACATCAACATGTTCTTTATCTTGATCTGAGTGTCCACTAGGTAAAGTACAATCATCTTGGAAGGATGAATTATACTTTGTTATTCTAAATTCTTCTAGGGCAACTGCATCTTGAAACTTTTCTTTAACACCTGCTTCAATTTTGTAAAGGTTAATACAACCCATGTATGCTGCCTGTAATAGGTAATGCATGGGTTCCCATTTAACCTTATCCTCTTGATAAAGTTTAGTAAAATTAAACTGAGTGCACTGTGGACGTAAGTCAGATTCAATTCTCTGATGAAGGTCTGGATTAGTATCCATACAATCAATCAACTGACCACAAAGATCTTTATCAATTACATCATCGTAAACACGAATGTAATCTTTAATTAGTTTCATTACGGTAACTAAATTCTTTTTTGGCACACTCGTCTAGTGCTTGCATAATCTCTGGAGTGAAATACTTCTCAGGATTTTCAAGCATTTGTTTTGGATAGACTGAAGAGTCTCCGACCTTAATACGAGTACCTTTCTTTTCAAAGACTTCGTATTTAAGACCAAGTTCTATGAGACCATAGTATCTGTCTAATCCTTTTTGGTAAAATAATCTAGTAGTGACTTCTGAGTTTTCTTTACTGAGTCTGCTTTTAGCTGTCTTAGCTTTGATAAGGTTTCCAACAACTTCGCTCTGATCCTTTTCCTTTTTCTTGCTAAGATAGATGATTGTAGACGCGGCATACTTGAGGCCACTACCGCCTCCCATTTCTTTAGTTGGGATATAACTGCCGACCACATCGTATGTATGATTAGTAACTATAAGGGGTACGTTTGCCTTGCCAAGTTTTAAAGTTAACACTCTAAAGATGGACTTGACAACTTGGGCACGAGTCATATCACGAGTCTCTTTACCTGCTTCACTGTCCTCAATCTCTTTGGTAGTACTTAGCATACCAAGTGAGTCAAGAACAAACATTAAAGGTTTGCGTTCTGATTCTGCCTGTTGTAAATATTTATCAAGGATACGTATTGCCTGTTGTCTAAACTCCTGTACGGTAACTACAGGTACAATGATAACACGATCACCATCAATGCCCTTCTCTTCAATTAAATCTTTAGAGAGAGCAGATTCACTTTCAAAATAAACAACACCTGCATCCTCATCCATCTCAAGGAAACTGCGAACTAGTCCTAGGGCAAAGAATGTTTTACCTGTACTAGTCTCACCCGCAAGTGCTGTGATCTTATTAGATGGAAGACCACCATAGATAGACCCACTGCATAGTGCATTGAAAATGTAACTACCAGTATCAATGTAGTTTGCAGTATCACCTGCTGCTACACCATCAGAGACAATGGAAGCATATTCATTTCCAATGTCTGCTACTACGTCTTTTAAAAAACTCATCCGAATAAATGTTCTAAGGTTGCTACTTTCTCAGGTTTCCACCCGATTGTATCAAGAATAACTTTCAGTGGGTCTAGGAAACTCTTTTGGAATTGTAACTCATAATCCACTGATTTGTCAAGCCCCAATTCTTTGGGGAAGTCACTCATAAATGAGATGACATTCTCAATGATCTTGTTTGGTGTCTTTAGGTAAATGAATTTCACCTTCTCACCGTCTTGAATTAATGGGTACTTGTGTGTAAGGTTGTTCTTCTTAATATGAAAGTTATAGAGGATAGCACCACGGACATGTATAGGAGTACCCTTACTATACAAACCTGATGGGTCTGACCACTTACTTACACCATTACACCCACGAGGGAATGCAATATCCTCTGGTGGAAGTGCGTTAAACTTTTCTTTAAAGTCTGCTATAAATTTCTGAGCATCTTCCTCAGTACCATTCATAATAACTTTAAGTGCATCCTTAATAGCAGTACGACATGCAGCAGGTGTAGAAGATTTAACTGCTTCAATACCCATAACTTTAAGTTGTGGTTCTTTAAAACGAACACCCTCTATGTCCCATGCATTTAAGATGTATCTCTTCTTCGCTGTCCATATACCTTTGTTGGCAATGGTCTCACGTTTCATAAACATCTTTTGATCGTAAGCACTTACGTAGTCGGCCAATTCTTGGTAAGAACCTTCAATAAACTTTTCAAGTTCCAACTCACAGATCTTATTAAGGAACGTGACAACGCTTTCATCAGTTTTCTCTCTCCCCTTGTATACAGTCTCAACCAGAGGACCCAAGTTAAGATATATACTGTCGGTATCAGAAGCAATAACATAATCTTCTCCAGTAGTTTTCAGTATCTTGTTTAGATACTGATTCATTTTGTTTTCAATCCAACGGATGCTAACCTGCCCACTGAGAGTAATCGCCTCAGCATTAAGTAGGTTGTAATATCTAAAGTATTGATTTCCAATGGCACCATAAGCCGAATTGAGCTGGATCTTTCTAGCCATTTGGATGTTATTGAATTTACTAATATCTCTTTGTAGTTTGGCACTTGGCGAAACTTCATTATCCCCCTTCGCTTTGAGCATTTTCTTCTTATAAATCGTTCGCTCATTGTAAATAGTCTCCATCATCTCTGGTAGGAATCCTCTAATATCTTTACGATACTGTGCACCATTAGCACATGTTGCAAACTGAGGATCAAATGTACAGTCTTGTTTTAAGATCCCTTCAACGCTGGCATCACTGTGTCTAGTCTCCCAGAGGGTTTCTGGACTGATATTATATTGCATAATGAGATGAGGATACAGGCTATTGAGGTCAAAATTAACAACCCAATCATAGCGTCCTGGTTTCGGTTCCTTAACATAAGCACCTGCGTATTTTTCGTTTTTGGATGAACGTTTTTTTGGAGGAACTACAAAGTTCTTCTTCTTTAGGTAATTATATATCATAGTATCCCACATGCGAACCTGTGAGTATACGTCATCAAAGTTAACCTTAGCATCATATGCCATTGTAATTGCTAGTTCAAGCAACTTCATCTTGTCTTCCAAACGGTCAACAAGTTCAACGTCAATGATATTATATTCAATAAACTTCTGCCAATCATTAGTATAGAATGCTTTGAAGTTTTCATGTTCAGACCAATCCAACTTCTTCTGTCCTAATTCTACATTGGCAATATAATCAAGACGATAAGATTCTCTATTAGTATAGGTAAACTTCTTATAGAGATCTAGATAATCTAGAATTGATACACCACAAATATCATAGTAGATATTACGACGACCTTGAATGTAAACTTCTTCCTCATCAACCTTATTCCAAGGTGACAAAGACTTCATCCACTTCTCTCCAAGGATACGATCTACACGACGACAAATGTATGGAATATCATATAGATTACAGTTCCAACCTGTGATAATATCAGGAGTATTTTGTGCCCACCAATTTATAAAGTGAGCAAGCATTGCTTTTTCATCATCAAAGATGTGATGCTCATGCTCTGATTCAAATTCTCTAATACCCCATGTAATAGTCTTCTTAGTTGCATGATCTCTGATTGTAATACAGAGCATTTCCTCTGCTGATGCATCTACATCAGGGAATCCATTCTCACATGCAACCTCAATGTCAATAGTATAGATCTTCATTTGATCCATACGATAATCTATCTCACCTTTAAATTCCTTAGACAGAAACTGATAAAGATAACGATCATATCCATGAACTTCTACACCTTCAACACCATGATACTTTTCAGCAAAGTCTCTTGCTTCACGAACAGTATTAAATTTGACAGGTTTAACGTTACGTCCTTGTAAAGTCTTCCACTTCTCTTCTTTATTACTTGTTATAAAGAGAGTAGGAGAAAATTGGAAGCGACTTTCAATTCGCTCCCCACCTTCATACCCTCTATAGAGGATAGTATTTCCTAGAAGTTGGACGTTCGTGTAGAAACTCATTCAGTAGGTGGTTTCGCAGGTACAGTAGACTCGTATAGTTCCACCATCGTGGCACTTGGATCCACTATAGTAAAGATTGACTCAGATGTCAAGAACAAATCACGTTGTGCTGAATACTTTGGATAGACTTCCAACTGATCATTCACAATACGAAACGCATCTTCAATGAAGAGTGATGGTTCTTCATCAAGTTCTTGAACCTTACCTATAAGGTAGTCTTCTAAGTTACCGTTTTTAAGTAGAACTACTTTCAGATTCTCCATTTTTTGCCTCAATAAGTTCAATGTACTTTTCGGTTACTTGACCATGGGGATCATAAACTGTAACCACTTCTTCTAAACGAATATAAAAGTCTCTATTAGTTGCTAAAGGTGCCCATGGATAAAGAATAAGATTAGGATTCTTTTCAATTGCTTCTTTATTAGATGCAAGAATCTCTGGTTCTTCTTCGTCTAATGATTCATCACCTTCACCCCACATCTCCATCTCAATTTCAGATTGATCATCTAAAATGACTGTGTATGGGTCACGGAACATGAATGCAATAGCAGTTTTATTCTCATCTTCCTTAGCAGAGACTTCTTTGATATCAGCGATGACATCTTCACCGCCTTTTAGTCTTGCGATTTTTACGCTCATAGCTCTTTGCTGAAATTGTGTTAATGCTTTGATTAATTATGTCCTTAAGGACTTTGTTAGTATGAGTGCCTTTGTCATATGCAATGTTACGAGCACATTCCAATACATCTTCCATCATATACGATGGGAGTTCAATTGTCAAGACCTCCTTATCACCATTGTAACCTTGTGGTGAACAGTTATAGTAAAAGTTCATAGTTGTTTCCAATAAAAAGAGAACCCCGAAGGGTTCTCTATTCAGTTATACACTATATATCACATTGTGATTTAGAATACGAACTTAACTCCAACTTTACCAGCGAAGTCAATGTCGCTATCGTTAGTTACACCGTATACTTCACCATAGAACTTATCATAAGTTCCACCAAGGTATCCAGCGATTTCTACATCACCGAACTCATCAGCAGTTTCTGTATGTGTAACTGTAGGACCTACAGATGCATACCAACCGATTCCACCAGGTGTTTCACCTTCGTAACCAAGTTGTGCTTCTAGTGCTCCAGAAGTATATTCTCCATCAGGATATGAACCATTCGCTTCCAAATTCACATATGGACCAGCAAAAGCTGCACCAGCGAGGAGGAACGGAGAGGCTGCAACAGCAGCGATTGTTGATTTAATAGACATGTTTTTAGATTTATAGTATCTCGCAGAAAAAAACCCTGCGGATGATAGCACCCCCGACAAAGGGTACTTTGTAACATCTGACGCAGGGTACGATTGTTTCGGGCCTGTGTAGTTATGTTAAGTTATTTATAATACCAGAAGGTTAAGTATTTGTCAAGCTAATGACCAATCCTTTCTGGCGTGGTGATCTGGAATGATTTTACCCAACTCAATGGTGAGTAAACCGTCCTCAAATTTTACATTACGAACTTCTGTATCATCAGTAAGAGTCCACTGTCTAGTGAAAGATCTCTGAGCAAGACCCTGATGGGTGTACTCTACCTCTTCCTTAGTCTCTTTCTTACCTTCTACAACCAACTTACCGTATTCGGTAAAAACGTTTACTTCGTCTTTCTTAAACCCTGCTAGTGCAATTTCCAAACGTGACTCCACGTTATTAATAGTTACCAAATTATATGGAGGATAGTTGCTTGCAGGTATATCAATATTAAAGAAACGATCAAAGTACTGATCATTGATTCCAAGAGAATGCTTAGTGATCTTATCAAATAGTTCTGGAAGATCAGACGCACGATAGCGTGTTAGGTTAGTCATAATAGTCTCCTTATTAAGCGAGTTTAAATGGTGTACCCATAGTGGCGTACATTACTATTTAATCACATTTAGTGTAGTAAAGGTTAGCGTTGATACCGTAATTTTTTATACGGATTTCTAGAAGAATTATAGGTATAAATAGCGGTAGGTCAACCAATGTAAAGAAATGAAAAGATTCATTCCCTTTATAATGCTTGCTGGTATTGGTGTACTAGCAAACCCTGTGAGAGCTGACATTACTACTAAATTTTCCTCCAGTGTACAACTGAGTGTAGGAGGAGCTTCAACTCAAGCTGAAAGGATAGGATCTTCGTTCAGTATTTCTGGTAGTAATATAGACACAACTGATGGTACAACGGCTGGGACAGTCAGTGCAGGTACGATCACTTCAGGAGTTTATAGTCCTGGAACAATTGCAGCAACCCAAGACACAGCAGGTGCAGCCTTCAGCTTCGCTCAAAGTTACACCCAAGCTGATGCCTTGCCTACTAGTGCAGTAACAGTTGGTGCATCACAAAACTTCGGTGACATTTATAGTGTTGCTAGTGGAACTACTGGTGACCTTGCTGGTCAAGTAACTAGTGCTCACACTTTTGCTAGTGTAGATGCTGGTGGAGCAAATACTGCTGTAACAACTCAGTTCGTATCTGAAGTAACTGTACGATAGAGTCATGAGTGATGAGAAAGAAGATTGTCCCATATGTGATTGCTGCGGGTACTGTACTTGTAAGTGCTGTACCTGCCCAGGCGGTCCCCGTGGTCCCAAATTTTACTCAAGGCTCCATGACTAGCCATACGGAAACTACTAGTACTGTCGTGGAGACCATAAATTCTATGGATTATGCTACAGGCTGGCAGTATTCTGTTTCTGGGGTGAACATAGAACACGATGGAGCATCAATATCTCCTGGTACTGATACCTCAACTAATACAATTGATGGAGTGACTTCAACATGGACAGGTTTAGACGTAAACAACAAACCAAACTGGACTATCAAAACACCAGGTGCTGCATTTCAGATGACGGAAACGTATCTCGGACCTGGGCTTCAAAATCAGACAATAATTCAACGCACCAGTACAATAACAAGCGTAACAGATACCACAAGTATCTTCTCCCAGTAGTAGCATTATTAACATGTTCACCTGCAATGGCTACAGACGTAGGTGGTGTATCAGCGACAGCAAATCCAGTCGCGAATAGTTCTGGCTCAGTAACCAACCAGGCAATACAAGTTTTACAAGGTCCTTACATTACAAATACGTATGGTAATGGAATACAATGTCAAGGTCCTACCCTCAATATCACACCCTATGTGACTCGCACACAATCTTGGCAGTTACCATACGAAGCTTACTATAACGATCCAGTCTACACTACATACGATGGTGATGATGATGGTTATGTAGATAATCCTGGTGAAATTGAATATTATGTTCCTACTAGAACTGGTCAAAAGGATACCCATAGTTATAACGCAGGGTTATCAGCAACATTATCATGGCCATTAGATAAGAAACTACAAGAGCAATGTAAAGATGCTGCTGCTGCAAACATTGCATACATGCAACAGAATACTGCTAACAAAAGACTTGACTTTGAGATAGCCAGATTGAAAAATTGTGGAGAATTGATGAAAGCTGGAATAGTTTTCCATCCAAAGTCTCCTTATGCTTCTATATGTGCTGATGTTATGTTAGTTAATCCACCTGGTGTTATACCAAATCATCAACATGAAATCAGTGCAGGTTCTTTAACTCCTAAACCTACTGGTGGTGCTGAAGATCTAGGAACATTTTCTATTGGCGACCCTTCTTCTTCAACTTCTTCTTCATCATCTTCAGAGGAGGTAGACCTTTCTTCAAACGGTACTGGTCTGCTTGAATTTCAGATCGGGACGGTTTCTGAGGAGTCTTACCCATCATCACCTGGATCTTCGTCATCAACTTCTTCACAGCAGGTTTCACAATGCGAAGGAGAATGTCCGCAAGCGGTTTTGCTAGGAGGGCACCAGTCGTTGCAACTACCGCAATTCCAGCAGTAGTTGATACTACAGTGGCACTAGGTAAATATTGTTCTACTACAGTGAGATCCTCATAGAGAGTCACACAGATTTTTAAATCTTTGTTATTAGGATCAGGTTGTAATTCATATCCTGATACCTTTTCAGTTCCACTCTGAGCCACGTCACCTATTCTAGGAGCATTAGGTGGTGGACAGGGTGGATCTTCTTTTGTTTCAGTCTTTGGTATATTTGTAACTGGATCTGGTGTTTCCACGTCAGGATCAGGCGGTGGTGCAACAGGAGGTGGTGGGGTTTCTCTTGTGATTATTAATTGTTCAGGTTCATAATCCATAGGATTAAATGAAGGAGTACCTGCATCACAATATACCCTGACACCTTTAGGATCTTCAGTCTTTAAAGTATTTGCTTTACCATCGTCTTCAGAATGTGCTTCTACACATCCTGGCATATCAACAATAGGTTTACCTATAGTAGTAGTAACTGGAGCTTGTGGAGATATAGCCATAGAAGGCTCTACCAACCATTTCTGTGGACTGGGATTATTAATCTGACCTATTTGAAGATTACCTATATTAAGATCACCAATCCCAATGTTACCTACTCCTATCTGGTAATTACCAACGGTGTTAACCCCTTGAGTTCTTATCTGGGGTATATCAGACATTACAACTTAGCAGTAGGTGATTGAATTTCACCAACTGGAGCGTCCATCATGACACCACCTGTTGAACTTGGGACACTTGGAATTTCTGGTAGAGCAGTGTCCACCATTCCTGGAAGTGCTCCAGTGACAGCCTCCATAACTTGAGATTTAACTCCATCAATGATTGATGCTCTATTGAGATATACGTATAGCCCACCACCGACAACGGAAGCAGATACAACAGTAGACGCAATAGCAAGGATGTTGACAATTTTCTGCATTTTAAATTTTTAACCTACCCTATATAGGTCTCTCCAATCACCCATGATTCCCAACCGTAGGAATCTTTAATCTGTGCCTTAGTATCATCAACTACTTCTGGAGGAACTACTAAACAATATCCAATACCCATGTTAAATGTTCTCCACATGTCTTCTAAAGGAACCTCACCTGCATTACATATGTGAAGGAATGATGCTGGTACTGGCCATGAGTTCCAATCTATCATCACCTTCATACCTTTAGGTAAACAACGTGGTAGATTCTCTGTAATACCACCACCTGTAATATGTGCCATACCAAGTATAGGTACTTCATCCATCAACTCATCAACCATAGAACTATAAATTCTAGTTGGTTCCAACAATTGCTCCTTCATATCATCAAAGTAGATCTTTTGTCTCCACAATAGATCATTGATTAAACTATATCCGTTAGCATGGAATCCACTACTTGCTACTCCAATTACTTTATCACCTGATTTAATTAATGACCCATCTACTATCTCTGATTTCTCTACAATACCAGTAGCAAAACCTGCCATATCAATATCCTTTGCTCTCGGATGTTCAGCAGTTTCACCACCAATAAGTTCAACACCTGCCATCTCACATCCCTTAATAATACCATCAGTTATCTCTGCTGCTGTAGGACAGATAGTATTAAGTGAGATATAATCTAAGAAGTATAATGGTTTAGCACCAGAAGTAATGATATCATTAACACACATAGCAACAAGATCAATTCCAATGGTTGAATAGTCTCTACCTAAACAACACATATGGATTTTAGTGCCAACTCCATCTGTTCCAGATACTAAAATAGGTTCCTCATATCCACGAGGAACCTTAAACATACCACCAAATCCACCTATGCTAGGTGCTTTCTTTTTTAATTCTTCAACAAAAGCATTAGCTCTATCAATATCCACTCCCGACTCTTTGTAATTCATTGGGTTCATCAAACAGTATATTATCTATATACGCATGAGCCCACTCTTTATCAAACCACTGGGAAAGCACACCTTCGGTCTTACGATTCATCTTTTGTTTCTTACAATAATAAACCTGATCTGCTTGACGTTGTTCTCTCAACTCTGGTTCTATAACTGCTGTCTTAACTTCATCCAAATAGATTAAAAGCCATTCTAATAGAAGTTCTTTATAATTATCTCTCTCTTCTAAAGTATGAAGACGCATGAACTTACAGTAGGGTGAGAATATATCTGCCCATGCTGGTAACTTGCGATCATCAAAGTCATTATACTGTGCACTAACGATCTTAAGTTTATCGTAAATCTTTCTAGTACCTGTTACTGGAGATACATCTGCTATAGCAGCAGTAATAATCTTACCATTGTCTACAATATCACATCCAAAGATAGGTAAATTATACTCTGGATAAGGATATAGGACACAATGCAAAACTTCTAAGTGCTGTGTTTCTCCTGTCTCTATGTGTATCTTACGTAATTGAGGACACTTCCACATCTCATTAACTATGTGGACATCATTATGAAAAATTTCTGGGTAACCAGGATGCTTATATTCTAAGTCTGGTATTCTTGATACTGCACCTTTAATTAAGTGCTCTACTTCATTTACAAAAGCCATCAGTGCACCTGACAAGTTGATTCTGGATCCCAACAATCAGGACAGTCCATTTCCTGTGCATAACTTTTGATCTTACGTATGGTTTTATCATACTCATATCCTAAACTTGGATCTTGAGTACGAACAACACTAGCAAAATACTCACATGCGTTTAGAATGCGAGCTATCTCTTTCTCGTGAAACTGCATCACTGGTTGGGGTCTCTGTATATTTTAGCAAAGATTTCAATCTTTTCAATTCACTCTTTAGTGTTTTGTTTTCAATCTCTAACTTTTGGATCTCTTGTTCGTAAACAATAATCATATCTTCTAGTTTAGATTTAGCAAGTTCCAGATCCCAATCCATTTGTTCATGTCTACCCTTGCACATAAAGGTAAACCAAGCACAATTATTTAGGTCTGGAGCTACTATTTAATCATTTAATTTCTTCTTCACAATTCTCATTAAGATCCTCAACCATGTTACCACCTATCTCAGCACCTTGATTACCACCAAACATTGCTACCCATCCAGCTGCTAACCAACCTACGAATGGTATTCCTGATACAGCAGGTGCAGCTGCTGCTCCAACGCTAGTTCCTACAAGTCTTCCTGTCTGTTTACCACCACCGACTGCTTCAATACAGGCAATAGTTGTAGCAGATACTCCACCTTCTCCTTGACCTTTTTGTAAGGTAGATGGATCTTGCCATGATCTCTTGTTAGAAACTGGTCCGCCCTGATTGGTCTTACCATCCATGACATACTCCTCAACAATCTGAGTTGTATTGTTTGCTAGTCCTAAGAAACCACCCTTCTTCTTGATGTCCTTAGTGATGTGCATTGTCTTAGGATCGTTAGCAGTGTAACTGATCTTATAACCAGTCTCATCTGCTGAAACAACATAAGATGTATAATCTCCTACTGGAGGATTGATATAAGGTACTTTGTTACTTTGCCTTGTCGCTAGTAAACCTATCATACCAATATGGGACAATCCGAAGATCGTCCCTAAACTAATTCCTATCCACTTGTTCATTTACTGTTCCTCAATAATTACATTTTGTATTTTTCGTCTGTGGTTATCTTTAATGGTGCTTGTTCTATTCGTATTGTTTGTGCAGGTATAGATGCTTTTGCTAGTAAAGCTTCCATTTCCTGTTTGCTGATACCACCACCAGCTCCTCCGTTCTGCATCTTCATAGTACCGTCACCTTTCTTACTAGCCGTCTGGATGCCAAAGCTAGCTAAAACTCCTGTGAAGACCGAAGCTATGAAAGTTGGATCAATTTTCTGTTGCGGTACACCTGGTATGGCAACGTAATTTAAAGTCAATATTCCACCGCTCCAGGCAAGAACAGTAATGCGTACAAATGTACTAATGATCGCTGCTTGCTCTTCAGCATCAGGAACAATAGCAGCTTTTACTTTACCGAAGAGACCTTTCTTCTCTTTCTTAAGATCCTTTTTAGAATCTTCTTCTGGTAATACTACCTCTGGCATTTTAAACCTCCGATGATTGTTTCTTTTTTCCAATGTTATACTTGGACTCTAAATCCCAATCACCTTTTTCCTTATAGGAAATAATCTTAATTTGACTAAGAGGTGCAGTGTCATTGATAGTAACCTTATTTGGTACTTCAACTAGACCCCAATCACATAGTAATTGTACGATCCTATTCCTCCGTTGCACGTCATTCTGAGACAAGTTTGTCCTTTTACCATCTAGAGCAAAGAGTTCCTTAAAATGTACAATGTAGTACTGACCCTTCTTGTGTAATATATGGCATGATTGATATAGTTTCTTTTCTTTTCTAGACGCTACTCCTATTCGTGTAAGAGTTTCACGCACCTTTAAAAAGTCATCAGGTTCTCTTAGAGTAACCTCAACCATATCCGTTTTTGTCCACGATACTTCCATCTCATCGCTCATCCTGTTCCTCCAGTGTTCAGTTTTTGTTTAATATAGTCAATTTGTTGCGGGGATAGCAGCGATAAGGCTTGTCTTGCTTTTTCAACAGAGTACCCATAGTACTTTTTAACAAGATCAAGGTTCTCAACCGTGTCCTTCTTTTCCCAAGGAGAGAATCTCTTCCTTGGTCTAACCGTATTTATAAAGAAATCATACTGTAATTTTGCAGGTAGATTGGGACATCTATTCATCTCATTTGCATGCATAATTGTATCAATATGATGCGACATACACTTATTAATGATATATGCTGGATAACCCTTTTCATTCAAGGGATCTTCATCCATGAAGTTGTGTTTTGTGTTGTTTATGCTGTTGAGGTAGTCTTTCAGTTGCATCGTTCCAATGTCTTATATTACCTGCGATAATAAAACAGTTAGTTACTACTAACTGTACAAAGATAAAAGTTCTGATGATGCAGATAATATCATCATACTTCTTTGTGGTTTCATCTTGGAAGGAACCTAAAGCATACTTCCATACTTTCCATAAAGTTTTCAATCAAACACCGCCGTTACACCTAATACCTTTGCGTTAGGATTTCTGGCAAGAGCAACCTCCCTTGCTTCTTCATAGTTGCGACAGATTACCTTTTCGGTAAATACTTGACCTGCCACATAAAGTCTGACTTCACATTTCATAGTTCATTAATACCAATTCTTTTCTATCGTTCTGATCTTTCATGTAATCACCCACAGAACGCATGGTGTAAGTGTGATTAAATTCAGCAGCAGCCCAGTACTTAAAGCGATCTCTAATACACTGACTACTATTATAACTGATCATTTGCTTACAACAGTAATTGTCACAAGATGATGCAAAGGCATCATGATCAAAATACTTATGCATAGTACCCTTCTTACCATAAAGAGCATCACCTATCTCATATGGTGGATCCAAATATACAAATGCCTTGTCATTATCATCTAACAATGCACCAAAATGATAGTTGGTAATCTGCCAATGTTCAATTAACTCAGTGTAGCCTGGTAATCTTTCAATTCCTCTAAAGGAGAAGTTGGAATCTGATGCTTGTTTTGAGAACGAGGAAGACTCAGTAAGACCACTAAAGGAACACTTGTTAACAATGTAAAAAGCAACAGCACGGTCTTTCTCGGAGACTGATTTGTCATTTATCTTCTCCTTAGATTCAGTAAATAAATTCTTAGCAGAGTCTGGATCTGGATGAAAGTTCTTTGCCTTTGTTAATTCAGTATATAGGTAGTTACCTTCATGTTGTAGTTGCTGCCAAAAATTAACAAGAGGTTCATACAAATCATTAACCCAGATCTTAAGTTTAGGATAAGTCTTAGTAACATGTAATGCTACTGATCCACCACCTAAGAATGGTTCACGATAGATATCAAATTTGCTTAAATCTGGCATGTGTTTTGCCAACTTAGGCACTGCTCTAGATTTACCACCAGGATATCTGAGTGGTGTTTTCAATGCTTTCATGTGAAATCTTCAATAGTAAAGATACTCTTTAGTTCTAGACCTGCTTCCATTATAGCATGCTCTCCCCCTTCCTGTCTATCAACTATCGTAACAATTCTTTCAACCTGATAACCTGCTCTCCTCATTATATCTGCTGCCTTAATTGCTGAACCACCTGTAGTAATTACATCCTCTAGAATAGTAACTCTAGCACCTTCTACTTGAGGAGGACCTTCAATCCATGCTTGAGTTCCATGTCCTTTAGGTTCTTTACGGACAATAAATGCATCCAGTTTACCATAGGATGCTAATGCCACACCTGCTACAAGAGGATCAGCACCTAGTGTAAGACCTGCTACTGCTGAAGAATTCTCTTCTACCATCTCATACATTAAAGAAGAGATAATACGAAGTCCAGTACCTGATAAGGTTAGGTTCTTACAATTAATATAATGTTCACTCTCTATTCCAGATGAAAGTTTGAAGTCACCCTTCTTGTAGCACTTCTCCTTCATCAGTTTCAATAGTTCTTGCTTCATTCCAATGCTTGATTAGTAGTTTCAATTCTGAGATCCGATCCTCAGCACGGTTAATCTTTTCGTCAAGATGACTATTTGACATTACATTCCATCATTAGTTGAGTAAGACATGCCAAAAGATTGATTTCTTGATCAGCAACAAACGCTGCTTTATACTGATAGTCAGCAATGATCAAAACCATTGCAGCAATACTTTGCTGCTCCAACTTAGTATATAGGGTGTCATAGATCTGTCTGTATAGACTCGTAACATCGTTATCAATATTATGAACAACCCATGATTTAACGTTAGTAAAATTCTTCTGTTTCAATGCTTCAACTAACTTATCCATCTTAGCATCACCAATAATGGATAGGATACCACTATCAATTCTACCACCTGCTGCATAGCGTTGTAGTTCATTAAGAACTCTTCTCCAGTCAGGGAAATATTTCTTGATCAACTCAGCAACTACCTTCATCTCAAACTCAACATTCTCTGTACCGAGAATAGTATTAACACGTTTGAAGAACTGCTGAGACAGTTCCATTTTTGCCTTACCAGTTATACCAAATTCAACAACGCTACAACGAGAATGGAGGGGTTCAATGATACGGTTTTTGTAGTTGCATGTAAAGATGAAACGACAGTTCTTTTGAAACTCTTCAATGCTTGCACGTAATAGTAACTGGACATCATTGGTGGTATTGTCTGCCTCATCAATAATGAGTACTTTATGCTTACTCCCACCAACCAAAGACACAGTAGAAGCAAAGGTCTTTGCCTGATTGCGTACAGTGTCCAAGAATCTACCTTCATCAGATCCATTAATGACGTAGTAATCTGCTCCCAGTTCATTACATAATGCTTTTGCTACTGTTGTCTTACCAACTCCAGGCGGACCTGCTAACAACAAGTTTGGTATCTCACCTTTATCTAGGAAAGATTTGAATGTATCCTTTACAGATTCTGATAGGATACAATCTTCAATTTTTGTGGGTCTGTACTTCTCTACCCAGAGGAAATCAGATGGCATCTAGTTTAGCAGCATTCGCTGTTTTAAAGGATAGGTTAAAACCTATAATAGTCTTTCTCTCACTATTTGTCAAGGCGGGAGAACAATGAGGTAAGCATCCTGGAAATACTAGGATGTCACCTTCTTCAACATCATGCTGATACTTCAGCATTTCGTCAGGATCAAATATTAACGTACTATCTTCTTGCTTTTCCATTTCTAAAAAGTAGACACATGCAACATTAGTATGAGAATGGTAATGCCAGTTATGGATATCAGTTGTTTCATATTGCTGAAACCATCCATTAACTATATCAAGATCTTTAAGCATATATCTATCAACAACTTCTTCAAAAAACTCTCCTAGTTGATCCTTAAAAAGTGTGAAGTAGTTCTTGTCTGTTAGTTGTACTTTCTCATAGTAATCAGTTCTTGCAATTTGATCACCATTAGGTTGAGTACACTTACTAGCAGGTGTATATGCTATAGATCTTAATAGAGCAGGTTTTAACTGCTTATGTACTTTTAAGGTATGTTTCCATACACTCTTCATGGTTCAAGAGCAATCCAATATTTAACATTAGCACCTTGGAAGAAAGCAACATTAGCATCACTAATAGTTACTTGATAATCACAGGGAACTAGTTTTAAATTCTCAATCTTAAAGCAATAGCAATACTCAGCATCTGTCTCGCCAACTTCTACCGTATATGAATTGGATGTATCGTTCTTCTTATCGGTAACACGTAAGGTCATCTTACCATTATGTGCTACAAGGCATAGATCAGGTACACCATATACTGCTGCTGCACGTTGAAGTGCATTCAAAGTCTCAGCACTTAAATTAAAACGTACATCTTCTGAAGGAAGATCAAGATCCTTATCAGGAGGTTGAACTATAACATCAGGATCAGCATAGAAAAATTTAGTCTTAGATTTACCCGAACTATTAGTTACAGTAAGATACTGAGTGTTACTAGTATCAAACTGAGGTTGATCAAATAGACTCAAACAACCTAAGAAAGAACTGAGATCATAGATAGAAATCTGCTCAGAAATACTCTCCTCAATCTTTGCTGAAGCAAGGATATTCTTATTAACACTAAGAGTTCTAATAGTGTTTCCTGGTTTAATTACAATAGACTTATTGATACTGCTGAAGTTTTTCAGAATGTCAATAGTCTCTTTAGAAATTACGGTCATTTGTCGTAGTCAACTGTGAATGCTGTAGGATTATTTGCTGCGGATTTATTTGCTGCATCACGCTTATCATTGAAATGTAAGAGTAGCATACCATAGTGAATGATTTTAATAATATCATTACGTGCTGATCCCTTACGGTCATAACGTGAAGCATATTTTAGAACATTACTTCTACAGAATGCTTCTGCATCGCCCACAGAGTCAATGAGATCAAGAGTCTGTACATTTCCTACAGAATAATGACCTCGGTATGTGTTTGTAATATAATCGGAGATCTCTTTCAAGATCTCCTGTTCGCTATACTTATTCATCTAGTGAAGCAAGTAGTTGCTCATCTGTCATTTGTCCGTCTTCATTATACACTGTTTCTTCCCCTGCGTCAACCTTTGTGTATAGATCAAGGAATGATTGCTTAGTATCCTCATCAAAACGATTGATACAATTGGTCAATGCCTTTAACTTATCTCCAAAGATATTGAATGCTTGAGCAATGTGAACTAGACGACGTGTAGTAATGATCTCATCAACTCCACCATCATAGAATGTTTTACGAATTGCACCTGCCCACTTAACTAGGTTCTCAGCAAACTCTTTATCACATCCAACATTAATAAGAATCTTATTCTCAGTAACAGCAGAAGGATATGCTTGCTCAAAGGTTACAGGGAATCTCTCAAGGAATGCTTCATTCAATACGTTAGTACCAATGAATCTACCATCCTCAGATCCTTTACCTTTAGTATTAGCAGTAGCAACTACAGTAAATCCTGGTGCAGGTCTTACATAACGTCCAATCTTCTTAAGGAATAATCCTTTACCTTCTAGTACAGATTGTAAACATAGAATCTTATTAGATGCTAGATCAATCTCATCAAGTAATAGAACTGCACCTTTCTCAAGTGCTTCAACCACAGGACCGTTATGCCATACTGTATCTCCATTAACTAGACGGAAACCACCGATGAGATCATCCTCATCTGTTTCAATAGTAATGTTTACACGAATTAGATCACGCTTAGTATTAGCACATGCTTGCTCTACAGAAACTGTCTTACCATTACCAGACAAACCAGTAATGAATACAGGGTAGTAAGACTTAGATGCAATGATCTTCTTAAGGTCATTGTAAGCACCGAATGGTACAAAATTTGGATCCTTACTAGGAACTAAATTTGCATTAACTTTTGCAGAAGGTGCTTCAAATACTTTCTCAAGATCTGCTACTGTAAGATTCCACTTACCACGTCCGACTTTATAATCTGAGAGTCTTTTGAAAACTGTTGGTTGTGTTATGTTAAACTTAGTAACACATGCACGGATAGCGTCATTTCCAAATTCGTTACCGTACTTTCTCTTAATGAATCGTTTTAGATCAGCAGTTGAGACTTCAGATTTTTTTGGCATTTGTTTCCTTTTTGTTTATATAATCATTATAGCAGTTCTAAAACTATAATGGTAGGTCAGTGTGCCAGTTTAAAAATTGGGTTTGCCTGTAGTTGATGATCCTAAATTATTCAAACTATCCATAGCAATATCTTCCTGACTACCACCACCAGTTAAAGGCATTGATGGATCTACAGTAGGATAATCTTTCATAAAAGCATTAGGATAACCTGCTTGAAAATTCAGACATGCTCTTGCCTGAGTAGGGGCAAACACATGCCCCTCATAGAGTTTGTCACGATCTTCTTTATAATAATATTTGAAATTCCACTTAGGTAGACTCATGCGATTTGCTCCACAAATTTGTTTAGAATTAACTTATTAGTCATCTTAGAATTCATATGTTTCTTGAATGCTCTAGTAAGTTCACCCGCAGTTGCTACTGAACCTTTAACTTTAACATCAAGGTCATGTGTATCTCCACCAACACTTGATGAACCTAGGATAAGTAGTTCGCTGTATCCATATTTATCTGTGTTTACAAATCTCTCTTTAGACCATTGCTTATTGATTGCAGATTGTTCTGTCCATGCATAACCACACTGTTCCATGATGCTATTCATGTCAGACTTATCTCCGATACGAATTCCAATCCAGTTGTAGTCAGTAACTTCTTTCATAAATCCTACAATCTCTTTAGTAGTAAGACGAGAATCAGATTTAATTCTCTTAGAATAACGAGAATCTCTATCACGAAGAATGAATAACTTACCACGATTATGGCATAGATATGATGTTCTGAATTGAGAATCTATTGACCAATCAGAATCACGTTGCTGATAATATGAAAGTGGATTTGACTCTCCATCAGATAAGATTACAACATTAACTTTGTCAACTCTTTCTTCTTGCTTTAATTTCTTAACAAGAGATTTAGTGCAAAGAACTGCTTCACCTAATGGTGTACCACCAAGACTATAATTAGAGCAATAGTTAATACCATAGGATTGCTTCATGCACCATGCTTGAACCCAAAGATACTTCATCTGTGCTTCTAATTCTTTATTATTCATCTTAGATGTAAAGAATTCAAAGAGTTGGAATGTACCTTCAATTGCTAGAGCATTCTCTTTAGGAGTAACACACTTACTAAGTTCATCTCCATTCCATCCATTAGAAAAACCATAGACTCTGAATGGAATGTTTACTTTCTTACAAAACCAAATTAGGTTATAAACTTGCTTAAGAGTATCAGTAAGAATACATCCTGTAGGAGTACCAACTGTCATAGAACCTGACCAATCAAGATGCATTACTAGACCATGGTTCTTACCATCAGGAACTGTAGTAACTCTCTTGAAGATGTCCTCACTAATCTTATACTTGTATAGTGAATTAGTGTTAATAACTCCAGACTTAGAAGTTGCTTGACGCTGATAGTTATCAGCAGACTTCTTCATTTCAAATTGCTTAACAAGATAGTTAACTGTTTTAACAGAAGACTTTTTGAAAGTATTAAACTTATCAAAGTTAAACATTAACTGATCATTGTAATACTTCTGTGATGTAGCATCTACATGTGCCTGACCTAAGAAGTGATATTTAAGATCTTCTAGAATCTTCTTATAAGATACGATTGCTTTCTCAGCATCAACCTTTGGAAGATCTAAGTATACCCACTCTTTAGCAGAATCATCAACTAACTCTTCTTGTGCTTCTTCAAATGCTTGTTGTGTAGCAGCAATTGTTTCATCAGGACTTGCTTCCTCAGTACCTTGTGTACCTGCTGAATAACTTGGAACTTCTAATTGAGCAGGGTCATCTTTTCCAGAAGGTTCTGGATGAGAACCATCGGTGTCAGATTTCTCATCACTTGAAGGGTCACTTTGAACTGGTTCATATGTAACTTTCTCTTGATCTCCATCGGGAGTTGATCCACCATTACCCATTGATGCCATTGGAAGTTCAATGTCTTCAATCTCTTCTTTCTCCTTATCTTTTTGCTTACCTTCACAATACTCATATAGATCTATTGCACATTGCTTAACCTCTTGGAATGTTTCACACTCACCAACTCTTTTAACCCATGGTAGTTCTTCATCATTGAAAGGTACTTGTAGTAAAGAACCAATCTTATAGTGAAGGTTAATACGATCAATGAATGCTACTTTATTAAGATCTTGATCCTTTACTCCGAAGAAATCTCTACCGAATAACTCATTATAACCTTGGTAGAAAGACTTACGTAGACCAGGATAGGTCTTCTTCATCATCTTTTCAATTCTTGCATCTTCTACAACATTTACAAAATCTTTAGGAGCATCTTCTAGTAATTCGCATGGTGTATATAGAGCGTGTCCAACTTCATGACCTACAAGCATATCATAAACGTTACCAGTTACATCTTTCCAGATTGGAAGTGCAAGGATTCTTTTCTTAACGTCAAAATATGCTGTTGAAATCTTACGGTGCTCTATATGAAGGTTCTCAGTTGCCAATAGTTTTGCGAGTTGTCCTTTGACTTCTGTGTTAACGTTCATACATTCCTCTTTTGATATACTTATTATAGCACACTGGTTGTGCAAAACATGACCGAGTGGACAGTTTAAGAAGCGTCTGACATCTTAGAGAAATCGTTCAACTTTTCAAATTTTAAAGTACGCATAAATTTATCTTGTAAAATCTCACCCTTATGGGAGATTACAAATACATTAGTGGTAGAACCTAGATCTCTTAGAATCTTTAGTAGTTCCTGAGTAGAGGAATCATCTAAAGAACTATCAAAAACTTCATCAAGAATTAGAAGGTTAGTTGCTGCTGAGTTCTTCATACGTGCTACCTCTCTCCATGTAAAGAGAAGTGCTAAGTCAATCTTTTGTTTCTCTCCTTCAGAGAAAGATGCATACGAGAACTGATCTCTAAATCTTGATCTGATCACCTCATTAAACTCTTCGTCAAGGGTAAAGTTGACAAAGAAGTCCATTGATTGAAGGTATTTATTAATGAGTGTGTTAAAAATTGGAATGTATTTGTTAATGACTTTACTTTTAATACCACTATCCTTTAACATATAGGATACTGCTGTGTACTCATCAAGAACTTTATTAATACCACTACAATCTTCCTCAACCTTTTTAAATTGTTCTTTAAGAGAAGTCAAAGTTTGATACTCATCCTTCATATTTGGTTGTTCTTCTGTTAAAGATTTGATCTGTTTTTCTAATTTTAAATTATCTTTCTCTATTTTTAAAACATCTCGTTCAAGATTGTTTAAATTGTTTTTTAAAGTAAAAATATATCCATTTAACTCTTCCAACTTATCTACATCTTTAAGGGTAGTATCAATCTGGGATTCTAATTTTACTAGACCTTCAGAGTACTTATTAGATTCAGTATCTAAACTGTTACACTTCTGTTCTTTAAATTCAATGTTAATAGGTTGGGTACAAGTAGGACAAACCTCGTTACTAGTGAAGAATTTTAGTTCTTTTATCAGAGATGCCTGACGAGATTCAATTTTTATACGCAAGCCCTTTAGCTTTTCTAAATCTTTCTTAACATTTTTGTAATTATCAATTTCAGGTTCTTGTTTTTTTATTTTAAATTCAACAGCTTTGGCATCCTTATTATATTTCTTAATCAAATCTTTATTATTTTCAATAGTATCTTCCTTTTCCTTAACTCTTTCTTCATTAATGGCAGTTAGTTTATTAATATGAGACTGTTGAGTCTCAATTCTTTCCTCTGCTACTGCAAGAAGGTGGTCGCAATCTCTACCTTTATCTTGTGCTTCCTTAATACGATCCTTAAGAAGAGTATTCATTACACCAAAGATCTGAATATCTAGTAAATCTTCTACAACCTCACGTCTTACACTAGCATTCAATTGCATGAAGGGAACAAATGTACTACTCCCTAGTATAACAACCTGTGTGAAACTTTTAAAGTTTAATTTTAAAATAGTTTGTTCAAGATGTTTTTGGTAATCTCTATTAGCAGCATCCTGATCTACCAACTCATTGTTTTCAAATATCTCAAACTTAGCAGGTTTCATTTGGCGACGTACCAAATACTTTCTACCATGTGTAGTAAATTCTATTTCAACTACAGTTCCTTTCTCATTAATAGTGTTTACTAATTGACCTTTAGTAACCTTTCTAAAAGGTTTATTAAACAATACAAAGGTAATAGCATCCAGTATGGTGGATTTACCTGCACCATTAGTACCAATAATTAGAGTGCTTCGGTCACTGTCTAATTCAATTTCGGTGAAATGATCTCCTGTTGCTAGGAAATTTTTCCAACGAATCTTTTCAAAAGTTATCATAGTGTAGGTGGAATGACCAACTGATCGGGTTCAATAATAGTGTAGCGGTAACCAAACTGTTTGCAGTTGGCAGCAACTATGTCAACATCAATATTAGCAATTCTTAAATTATCGTTTTTATACTCACCTGACTTAGGTTCTTCTGGTTTTGCTTCAAGATGAACTAGGTATCTTTCAGCATCATCTCTCTCTTGAAAGATGTGTACTACTTTCTTTTTCTCTTGGTCTCTAACAGCGTAGACACCATCATTGCTTTTGTCTACTAATATGAACATGCTTCTACATACAAAGATTTCATAATGGACTTAATGTTTTCCTTGTTTTGTTTCATTTCCATCTCATCTATGTAGGACTCTAGCAGGGTTAAAGTGTCTTCGGACTCCACTACTTCTAGTTGTTTTTCTAGAACAGTACCGAGATCCTCAATGATCTTTAAGTCTGCTACTTCACTCTCTTGTAGAGCACGAACAGTCTTATCAAAATCAATTTGATCTGACTTGTTTTCTACTATCAGTTTGACATAAGTGCCTTTGATCTTAGAAGGGTCAGGTAAGTCACACCCATCATTATAGTAGATTTTGTGGAACATGTCAAATGGATTTCTATAGAATGTAGTCTTTAGAGTATCCGTATCAAACATGTGGAACCCACGTTTGCATCCATAATCATTCCAGTACAACTGATATGGATTACCTAGATATACAATGTTATCTTGTCTGGACTTCATATGATAGTGTCCAGTAAATACTTTATCAAATTTTAAAAAGGGATCTCTATCAACCCCAAAGGTCATGACAGCACCTGGATGAGCCTCAAAACCATTAAGTTCAAGATGGCCAAAACAGCACCGAGCAGTAGTCTCATTGATTTCTTTGTATATGACATCTCTGTTGTCATCACATATCCAAGGTATAAACAGAATATCAGTACCGTCATAGTTAATGGTAGTTGGAGATTCAATGATATTGATGTTCTCATACTCTCCCAGTAGTTCTCGTATAGCATTTACTCTAAGTGTATTCTTGTAATAGATATCATGATTACCAATCAGAGTAGTCATTTGTACACCCATCTTTCTAAGTGGGTCAAACCACATCTCTCTAGCAGCATCTAAAGATAGGAAATTAATACTCTTTCTCTTGTCAAAGGTATCACCTAAGTTGATAATAGTATCTACGTTATGTGCTTTAATAAAAGGTATGACTATTTCGCCATAGAACTTTTTGTACATGTTAATGTACGCAACATTATCATTGCGAACACCGAAGTGCTGATCAGTTATTAGGAGAATTTTCACTTATTTCTTTGGGTAGTTTCTATACGTTGTTTGATCTGATTCATCTCTGCCCCACCATTTCCGTCTACACTGAATACTTCTTGATAACCTGACTTCTCTATAATCTTATCTCTGATTTCCATTTGTCTTTTCTCTTTAGCAATACGTCTAAGGAAAGCAAAGTAAACTATCTGTGTGAAATAAGCAAATGGATTTTTAGATTTAGCAGGGTCAAAGTTATCTATGTACTGAATACAATTCTCTACACCATCGCATATCATATCATCCTTATACATGTAGTTGATGAAGTTAGGTCTATACGATAAATGAGTAGCAATTTTTAAAAAGCAACTACCGATATAATTATTAACTCTTGGTTTAGGTTTCCCCTCTCGTTCATTTCTTGCAATTTTGGCACGATACTTTTCCAGCTCCGCTAAGAACTTTTTGTTATCTAGATAGTGCTCTTTTTTCCTAGCTGGCATCTTAGGTTTAGTATACATTGAGCCTGTTATTATATAACGCTATTATACCGAACTCCAAACTAAATGTCAACAGGGGGTTGACAAACAGTTAAAGTGTCTGTAGAATAACAATGTCAGTTGTGAAGGGTTACCTCTAGCTATTCTTAAAGAGATCTTCAAACTTCTTACGTGCTTCAGATATTTTTCCTACCATACCTTCTTTTTCCGTGACATCTACTCGGTGCTCCTTCTTCAATTTATCCTTTTCACCCTGCCCGCGTTGCGAGTGGAGGAATGATTCGTAAACAAAGATCATCTCTCTTGAAAGAGATGCAACTGAAATAACATCCTTCTCGTTTACAATATAAAAATCTTCGTCGCTAAAGTTCTGCCACTGTGTAAATCCAATTCCTTTTACTGCCTTGGTCTCATCCATCTCTTTTGTAAATGATTGTACAACTAGAGGATCTTGAACGTATAATAGGTCGGTGGCAGGGAATGTTGTCTTGTCTCGTGATACAATTACTTTCCCAATAAGTTCCTCACCATTAACTAACTTAATAGTACAATGGAATTCTTCATCGTGTTTAACGTAGTTTAAAGTCATGTTACCTTAGTTTTACGTCTATAATTTCATAATCAAATTGTTCCTCGTTGTAAACTTTCACTCGTTCAATAAGATGTTTCAAGGTGTAGTTACGGAAACTATTTTTAGAGATATCATCTGCAATGTCATACAACGTTGCTTGTGATTTGTTCTCTCCCTTTCTTAAAACTCTACCAATAGACTGTAGGTTTCTCACCCTAGACTTACTAGGACTTGCAAAAATTACATTATGAAGGTTTTTAATATTAATACCTGTAGAGAAAGTTCCGTAGGAAGCAACGATAATACTATTATCTGATACTTCTGTTAGTTCTCTTATCTCTTCACGGTCTTCAGTATCAACACCACCATGAACTAAATGTACTGGTTGTGTTACGTTACTATTTAGCAGATCATAAAGAGGGATTCCATGACGCTCTACATAGTTAAAGAGAACGAGAGTATTTCCGCGTAGATCTTTTGCCAATTTCATAATGAAATTATTCCTTTGTTCGTGAGAAACAATATAATCCATTTCCTCTTGGTAAGAGTCAAACCCTTGGAACTCATGCTTTAACACTAGGACTTTAACTTTCAAGTCAGCAACTTGCTGTCTCTCCATAAGTTCTTTAGTCTTAGTTACTTGTGAACATCTACCAAACAAACCTTCTAATACTAGTTGATTTGTTTCTGATCCATCTAACGTTCCTGTGAATCCAATTCTATATTTACAGAGATGCAACTTAGACATCAATTGCGTGAGAGATTTTGCTTTGAAAAGGTGAGCCTCGTCACCGATCACTACGTCAAACCTCTTAAACCAATTAACAGGTTGCTTATAGATAGACTGCCAAGTGGTAATTATTACATTCTTTTCAGATGTTTTCTCTTGCCCCGCATATATTTTGTGGCAATAGTAGGACGCTTTCCAACCATAAGACTCAAAATCTTTATGCATTTGCTCCACCAACGTCGTCGTAGGAACTACTATTAACACTCTTCTCTCTACATTTACATGAAACCTAACCAATGAATAGATCATCAAGGATTTCCCACTGGCAGTTGGCGACAATAGGAGCCGTCTGTTGTATCGTAGGGACTCGTATACTCCTCGGTATTGGTAGTCCCTCATCTTTACAGGAAGAGATAAAGAATTTACGAACTGACCCACCGCTTCAGGAGTTATTAATTGATTCTCTTCCAATGGAAGACCAAAGCGTTCGCTAGGTTCAAACTTATAACTATAACCTTCCTCCCGACACCATTCTACCAAGTAGTTTGTTAGACCAACATATAACTCTCCAGTGCCAGGAGAAAACAATCTTATCTTACCATCCCACTTCCTATATCTCCTCTGCCTTTGCAAATACTTAAATCCTGGTACTTCAAATGTAAAGTAATCAGATAACTCTTGGTAAATATGAGGCTCGGCAATAACCTTGAGGTTAACCTCATTCTTCTTAGAGATTGTCAGATCCATAATTACATTCCCGCTTGGAATTTCTCCCAATCAATAGCATTTTTAATGTGGAAGCCACGGTTATTAATCATTCGGATTATTGAGTCCAAATAATTAGTACACATCTCTATATATGATAGTTTAGAACGGAGAGTTATTATCTCAGAATCCCCATTAATAAAGGTTTCTACCTCTTCACGACTAGTCAATTTCAAATCAAAAGGCACCTCACGATACACTGTCGCAGGTGCCTTTCCCTTATAATATTTCCATTTCTCTTTTAACAGAGACTTGAGTTTTGCCTCTGCTTCAATCTTCATCGTATTAAAAGTATTAATATACTGAAAATACTTAGCATGGAGTCTAGCAATTTTAACAGACTCCTCACCATACAGGTCAGAGTCTATTTGGGAATCTTTAGACCACTGTTCCTGTATAATTTCTAAATTCATATGCCTTGATCTTTAGTTCTAGTTAGAAATTCTTTTAGTGATGATTGATGCTGACCTCTATTCTCTGTGTCGGGTTCTTTAATCCCCTTCATCTTTTTGTAGTCTTGGTGCATCGCTCCCAAGATCCATGCCTGTGCTAGTTGATGAGGTCCCTCTTTCAACAACTGGATTTGAAATTTGGATAGACCAGCCTTCATCTCCAAATACTCCTGTCTCCACGATGTGTCGTGTACTGGTTCTGTCATCCTGTTCCTCCCACGTTTTAACAATGTCGGCGGCTTGGCGATCCACAGACTTCATGGTATTGTATATTTTAGCATCAATCCAGACCTGTGTCAACCATTTGATCGCACCAAGTAATAAATGGTTCCAAGGAAAGGGTTTTTTCCTAGCCCATCTTTCTGCTTTAGCATACCATGGATCTACACCAGATCCAAAAGTAGTTTCAAACTTAACTTGTACGTCTCTTTCCACGGTTCAACGCTCTAATCTCATAGAGAGTATATCTGAATGTTGCTTCAGCCACAAAGAACTGTGTATCTGTTTGTGTTACATCAAACGGTAGTGTGGATAAACTTGTTGGAAAAGCATCCTCAAAGACACATTCAAATGCCACGTTCAATTGATTATTTAGTACTTGCAAAGTTCCATCCGAGACTAAACTCTTATAATTTGGTGCATCTCCTACTCGTTTAGTATCTATCCATACCTTTCTCTCTCCAAGATCTTGTGGAGTTCCCATTGCTCTCATCCAATTGTGGATCTGAAGATAATTTTCTAAGTTCTCATCAACCAAAAATGACAGGCTTAAATCACCATACCTAATGTTTCCATCAATAGGATATTGAACCAAACCTGCTGTTGGTATTTGAACAGAACCTATATCTAATGCAGGTATACTTGCTTGCTGTACAAGGAATGCAACCTTTGGTGCTTTCTCCAAAATGAATTTGAATCCAATCGGAGCTAGAAAGTTCTTATTCTTTAATTCCTCTTCGTACCAAGTGGCAGCCATATCTTTCCAGTCTAATCCTAACTATTTAGAATAGATGGCATCCCCGACTACAAGTACATCTAGATCAGTATTATGTAAGATACCAAGTGCATCATTAATACGACCTGCTACTGGTGCACCACCTTGATTAAGTGATGTATTAAGTACCATAGGTAAACCAGTTGCATCTTTAAAAGTACTGAGTAAATTATAGAAGTCTTCTTTATCCTGTCCTACTGTCTGTGCTCTACATGTACCATCAACATGAGCAATAGGATCAAAAGTTCCTTGATCTTTAATTGGCATATTATATAACATAAACTCTGACTTACCTTCAAACTCAAAGTAATCACTAACATCTTCTTCTAAGATAGATGCACCAAATGGTCTAAACCATTCACGATGTTTTACTCTATCATTAATAATTTTCTTACCACCTCTAAGATCAGGTCTCATTAAAATACTTCTATTACCTAATGCTCTAGGTCCACACTCTCCATGACCTTGATACCATCCAACAATATTACCATCAGCAAGTAACTCACAAGTTTCATCAATAGTTCTTTGTGAAGGTCTATCAACTGGTGCTTCATCATCTTGCCAGAATGGAAACCCATCTCTTTCAAATGGTTCCTCATTATAAATCTCTCTCAATACTTCTACTATACCAAGACTTAAACCACCATCATTAGTATGAGGAGGTATATGTATATTCCGTGCATGTCTTAATTTAGAATTGATAATAGTATTCAGTGCAACTCCACCTGAGTATCCAATAACATCTTCCTTAGTACTATTTTCCATGAAGTACTTCAAGAATATATCTTCAGTTACATCGTGACAGAATTGAATATGATCTACTATTTTGAGGTCTTCCCCCTCCTCAGAAATAGAATTATATACAAGACGCTCAAGATAAGGAAGATTCCATAGATCTCGTATCCCATCAATAGTGCACTTTTCATAAGTCTGTAACTCCAGTTTAGTCTTTTCAATAGACTCTTGTGAGAGTCTACCGTGAGCTTTTAATGCCATGACTTTACCTGCCATGTCAGAATCCCACCCACTAAGTTTTAAAATATGACCACCAATATCTCCTAGGACAGAACCAAAACTAGGTGAGTCTTCTATAGTACCCATCTGAGTTCTCTTACCATCTTTAAAGATAGTACGAGTTATTCTATCATCTCCAAATCCATCATATACAAAATCAATTGTAGTATCAACATTCAATGGCCATAATGATTTAGCATGAGCATAGTGATGATCTATTCTATAGATAGGACAATAAAATCCCATGTCTCTGAATAGAGGTATCTCTATCTTCTCATACACTTGTTTATGATCACACTTTAATTTAGGATACTTATGGTTATCAAATACTATACCAATAGCATTTACTTCATGTGGATCTATATCCCAACGTTTTAAAACCTCTGGCCAAGAAGTCATGTTCTTGTAACCAAAGTGTTTTGATTGATAATCTCTTTCTGTATTGTAGTATTTTACCTCTGTTCCATTCGTGTAAGTGATATTAGAATCATGGTCGTCAAGTCTAAGTCCTATGAAGTTCATAACCAATTCGGTTTTCTGGATGGGTCACGAAGATAATTAGATGCAACCCAAGGTTTGCTGCCAATGTAATTCTTGTAAGCAGTAAAAGTGTCAATGCTTGTGTCATGTTTGTACTCGTCGGGCATTGCTCTCGTGAAACTTTTAGGGAAATCATTTGTCTTGGGAAATAGGAAGTTGGCATGATCTATAGCAACTTCGCAACTATGTACCTTACCATATCTATGCGTGTACTCAGCACACAATGCTAGACCGTGTTCAATTAACCAACGGAAATTAGATTGTGCCCAAACAGTGCAAGGATGATTACGGAACGCACCCTTATCTGTCTTGTACATTGTGCCATCTTTTTTCGGAAGAGAACCAAAACCGTGACCCCACTTAGAAGATCCAACAATAGAAAGCATCTGACAAGTCTCCAGAGGCATCTTAACAATATGCTTGTCTGGTAAAACTTGTGCAGATGCAATCGGATCAGGGTCAGTAACGAAGATATTCATAAACTCCTGATTAATGAAAGAGGGTGGTTGGAATCCTGTATACCAACAAGAGATGGGCATTTCTACAGTTTAGAAATCATCTCTGCCTGAGACCCGTCTGGTAAGACGATTCTGCTTTCGCAGCAGCACCACCTGTGTCTCATCACCTTAACCAGCTATATGCCAGTAAGTTTATTCAGTCACACCCAACGTAAGCGTCCTTACAATTATATTATAGCATAAAAAAACAGGGTGTCAAGCACCCTGTTTTAAAGTTATTATCCGATGGATTACATGAGGTTAGAAACTTGAACTCTTCTGTAATACTTGTTAGTATTAGCAGTAAGTGCTCCTGAACCTTGTGTAAGACCCTGAGCGAATGGGTTAGAAACCATTCCGTAACGAGTCTTGAATCCAATTTTGGGTTGGAAGGTATCTGGGTTGATTGCTCTGACCTGCTGTAGAGGTACATAAGGGCAATAGAACAGACCTGCATCATAAGCAGAAGAACCTTTGTAACCTGCAACGTAGAAGTGCTTGTCAGCAACGTTAGCAGAATATGGGTCAACGTAAACTTTGATACGTCCGTTTAATGTTCCAACAAGAGTAGATGAAGTATCATCAACACCAGTTAAAGCATTGTTACCATTAAGAGCAGGTGCGTAATCTAGTACACCAGCCATTCCAAGAGCAGAAGCCACATCAGCAGAACAGATGAGGATGTTGCCCTTCCCGCGACGAGTCTCTTGCCCGATAGCGTTTGCGTCTCTTTCAATCTGGAATAGAAGTCCCTTGAATTTTTCAACTGACCATCTACCATTTGAGTCAACGTCTAAGTCAAAGATTCCGTCTGTAGCGGTATCGTTGATAGCACCTTTAACAGCATTAACGTAAATTGTACGAACAACTTCTCTGTTAATTTCTGCAAGGATTTCAGTTGAGAGAATGTTAGATAGTTCTTGCTCGGCATCTAGACCATGAATTGCTTTCAAGTCTTGAGCAAGTTCTAAACTGTACTCTGCCTTTAGTGCTCTTGACTTAGCAGTAACAGTTACCTTCTCAATTGCGAAACCCATTTCGCGGAACTCAGTTCCTGACTCTCCTAGAGATTCAGCAGAAGCTGTTGCCATTCCTTGAGCGTCACCTGTAACCTCGTAAGTTCCTGGTGAACCGTCATTCAATACAGCAGGGTTAGTACCTTCTGCATCGTTGTTAGCAGAGCTTGAAGCACCTGGGTCGTAGGATGTACCTGAACCACCAGATTGACCTGCGTTTGGCTCGTTGAAGAATGCTTCTCTGTATGCTGCATTCTGAGGGTCACGTTGAGTACCGTAGTTAGTTCTCATCGCGAAGATTAGTCCAGTTGGACCTGTCATTGGTTGAACGCCAGCAATGTCATAAGCAATAAGCTTAGGCATTGATCTGCGAATCAATGAGATTAGAACTGGGTCAAAACCTGCGTTAGGACCTGTGTCTGTTGCTCCAGAACCAAAACCGCCTGTACCAGCAGCATGGGTAGGTGCCTCAGTTAACATTTGCTTCTCTTCACGAGCAGCAAATTCTTGGTTCTCCAAAAGTTGTGCTACAACGCCACGCTTGTGAGAGTCTTCAATCTTTGGAAGACTTTCGTGATCAAGTACGGGTGCCCACTTTTCCTGGAGTTGCTTTAAATCAGCCATTGTTTCTCCTTAAAAATTTTCTAAAAAGTAGTGTTTACAAATCATTATCATTTAGACCAACGGCTCAGGGTATCAACATAAGCTCCCATTGCACCAGTTAATTTGGTCTCGTCTACCACAGGACTAGCATCCTCTACAGGATCAGCACTAGGTGCTACTTCCTTCTTCGTAAAGTATGACTCCTTGATAGTTGTGATTTTAGATTTAAAATCATCTTCACTCTCAAACTCAACACCCTCAGAAAGTTCACTAAGTTTCTCTTTCTGTGTCTCGGTAAGACCGTGACCACATTCGTTCACAATTTCCATTTTTATATAAGACCCAAGTCTCTTATTCAAAGATACATTGGATTCAATTTGCTCGTTGAGTTTTCCTTCCATCTCATCAATTTGCTCAACCATACCATCCAGTAGATTGAACTTCTCTTCGGGTACACCAACATGGTGCTCCTCAAAAAGACCTTTTAGACCGTTCATGAATGACTCTGCTATCTCGTTCTTAACGCCATGCTCAATAGCTAGGGAGTTCTCTTCGCTCCACTGCTTTGCAGCATACGAGATATAATCATCAACCTTCTCGGCCAATTCTGTTTTGAGCTGCTCTACCTGTTCGGTAAGTGCTGCTTCAAATGCTTCTGTTAGTGATGCCTTTTCTTTAGCGACTCTAGAGTTGACAGCAGCTTCAAAAATTGTAGCGGCTCTTTCCTTGAACTCTTCGCTTAGTTCTTCACCAGCGACAAGAGCGTCAACATCTTCAGTAAAGTCGTATTCGGCTTCAGGGGTTTCTTCTTGGATCGTTTCGCCATCCTCGTTCTCCTTAGAGTCAAAGATTTTTCCTGACAGACCTGCACTTACGTTACCAGATCCAGCATCGGAGCCTTTAGTCTTGATAGACTTATCTCCTTCTACACCTACTGGTGCAGCTGCCTTTGCTCCGAGGTTTTCTGTACCTTCGGGGTTAGACTTGTTATCTGATCCACCGATGTCGGAATGTTTCGCACCAGAGGTATCAATTTTTTCGCCAGAGGTTGCCCCCTTCTTTATGGCTGCAACCCCAGTCGCTGCATCTTCGTTGATAGCAGCTTCTGACATTGAAGACTCAAATTCTGCGTCGCGGGTTTCGGACATTTGTGGTTCTCCTTCTTTCAGCATTTGCTTTATCTAAGATTATTTATACTTTATAATGTTTGTAAAAAGGTTTTGAACGCGGAAATCTTACGTTCTTGGATATTTACGAGAGTAGCTTGATCAATTTGTTGTTTGATTTCAGCTATTTTGGACTCTTTAATGACTCCATTATCCCACACCCATTCCTTTCCTTCCATGATTCCATCCACAAATGCGTCTGGAGCTGATGGATCAGCAACAATATCTGCTGCTGTAGACAACATGAAGTCGTCTTGTATTACATTACAATTGTTCTCCCTACGGATGGAACCCATACCGCGAGAAGATACACCAAGTTTCACGCCCTCATCAAGTAGGTTCTTTGCAATAGATCCCATAGGTGTGTCTAAGATCTTTGCTCTACCGACAAAGTTGCTGCCATCTTGTTCTAAACGTGTGATCTTATGTGATACGCGATCAAGGTTGATGGAAGGACCATCAGGGTGACCGAGTTCACCTAGAGCACGTCCAGTCTTAATGGACTTTTGATCATATTTAGCAACTTCCTGTTGAAGAACATGTAGTGGATACATACGTCCATTACGGTTCTTGATTTCTCCTTGCAAAAAGATACCTTCAATGTAGTGCGACTTCTTACCGTTTTTTTCTTCGGTTAGAAATTCTACGTTTGTGATTTCTTCAGCTATCAGTTTCATCTTTCGGTTCCTCTTCTGGGGTTGCTTCAGGTTCCGCAGAAGCTTCAGGTGCTTCTGGTTCAGTTTCTACCTCTTGTTCAGGTGGTTCATGGGGTTGACGTTCGCCAGGATCATAGTCCTTTGCTTGGTTAGTCCCATCTGGTAATGATGCTGCTACAGCATCCGCAGCTGCCTGACCAGTTTGAGCTGGGTCATATCCCCAATTCTTTGCCCAGTCGGCTTTCTTTGCCTGAACTAGATCATATGATGCTGCTGATATTGCATCTTTGGTTGCATCAAGTGCACCTGCTTTATCATCAGCAAAGATCTTATTCACTATATCACTTGCTATTTCTGAAGACATAATAATAGGTAGTTACATATACTATTTAGAAAGTTCCGCGTTTCGCATCAGCAGAACTTAATTCTGCATCAGAAAACAGGGGTTTCTGTTCTTGTGGTGCTGCTTCACCACCTGCCATAGCAGGGTCTCCCCCAGCTGCGGCCATCATTGCTTCTTCGGCAGGGTCAACAATTTTACCCTCTGCCATTTCATCCTCTATCTGTTTATCAATTTCTTTAATTTCCACGTCAGTCTGTTTGAGAACTTGACGACGCATGTAATCAATAGAGAAGTACTTACCGACAAATGGATCCATAACATTAACAAGATTCATTCTCTCGTTGCGGATCTCTGTCTCCTTAAGTTCATTGAAGTAAGAATCAGCGATATAATCAATCGTGATGTTCTCTTTCATATCATCCCATTCTTCAATGGAGATGATTCCCTTAAGTACAAGTTGTGTCTTCAAAAGATCAAGGAACATTTCCCCGAATCTCTTGCGTAGACGTGCAATGAATTTCTGGAATTTAACTTCGTCTCGTGTTATTTCAGCAGCACGACCAATGTTAAATGTAGTCTCTGTTTCTAGTCTTGAAGTTGGGACGTTTAATGCTTTGTATAATTTCTTTTGGAAGTATTTTACATCTTCCAATTCACCCAAGTTCTGTCCACCAGGTAGAGTTGTGATCTCAGTACCACGACCACCTTCACGTCTAGGAAGCCAGAAATCTTCTAGCATAGACATGAATTTCTTGTCATCTCTTATCTCACCAGTAGCAGCATCATATACTAACTTGTTACGGTATCTACCCATAACCTCACGGAGGTACTGCTCCGCTTTTTGCTTAGGTAGGTTACCAACATCAATATAGAAAATTCTTCTTTCTGGTGCTCTTGATAATCTGTATATAACAAGAGAGTCTTCAATCATGCGGAGTTGGTTTACCGCTTTGATTGCTTTATGTAGGTGAGAAAGTACCATGTTCTTATTCAGATCCATGATACCACTATGTACATAACAGATAGAATCAGGAGCAATCTTTAATCCTTGATTACCAGTTTGCTTAAGTCCTTTAGGATTATAAAGGAAGTAATCTGTCTGTTTCTGTGAAAGTGCATCATTAATCTGAGTATTAGTACGAACAGGTTTGTTGTCTATCTCAGTAACTTTACGTATCTTACGAGGGTCAATGTATCTAATATCTACAAGACCCTTTTTTGGCTGCTTAGGATCTATTACCTTATGATAAAAAAGTCTCCCGTCCACATACCAGCGTCGGAAGATCTCGTAACTTCTATTGTCAAAATCTAAAAGTTTTAGGATGGTATCAAACTCATCCCTCATTAATTTCTTAATCTTTTCACTAACCTTGAGGTTAGATAATTCTAATGATACAGGAACTGCATCAAAATTTCCACAAATAGTTTCGTTAACTACGTCATCTACAGCAGAGTCGCACTCTGGTTGTAGAATCATATCACGGTAACGACCAATCAGTTCATACTCATTACGAACAGTGCCATCAATATCTACGGTGTATCCAAAATGAGACCCACCTACGACAGGATACGAACCGTCTAGGTGGTCTTTCTGCACGAAAGAAGGCCCCTTTGGAGCCTTCTTCGCTCTCTCAATTGAAAAACCGAATAGCTGTGACATCAATCTTTAGTCTATTATGTAGTTATTTAGCAAGGTTGCTAAACCCCTTTTTATGCGATAACGCCGTCAGGGATTGCTTGCCAGTACTGAACCTGAAGTTCTACAGTAAACTCTTCAACAGCATCGTTAGATCCGAAGTCCAAATCAATCGCTGAAACGTTGCTTGGGAATACATCGGTAAACTTGTACGATCTTAGAATCGTTGACTTCTCACTTGAAGAAGCGTCACGAGAAAGTTGATGTACAAACATGTCTGTGAAATATCCTGTAGCATCAGACTCGTCACCAAGTCCAGATGTTTGAGTGATGTTTTCGTTTGCTGCCTGAATTTTCTCTACCCAAGCTTCAAAAGCATTTCTTAGGGCAAATCTACTATCGTTCATAATAGTGATTGTCCAAGGTTCAAATGTCCTATCGCCAGCGATTTTTAATACGCGACCTCGGAATGGAACCTCAACGATACCCATCTGGGAGGAAGGTAGGTTTGCTGCTCTCACAGTAAACTTACCCAAATCACTCAGACCAGTAGCGTTCGCGATAACTTCTGAAGGGAAACTTAAATCTACTTGGAATAGATTGGGTCTCGCAAAATCCGAAACTACACTTGACTTGAATGAGTCAATAGTGCCTCTTACTGCCATTTTCTGTTATCCTCCGTCTGATATTATTATTTAGACTAAGAAGCAATTTCAGAGAAGGCTACGCCTGTTCTGGTTGCTGTGAAAGTCAATGTAATGTAGTTGATAGTACGTGTTGGCTTAACGTATATTTCAGCGTAGAACTCGCCACGATCAACAGCATCAGGAGGGTTATTCTCTTCATCACACTTAACCAAGAAATCGGTGACCCCACGACGGCCTTGGACATCGCGTAGATAAGGTTCAACGATATTACGGAAGAGTGACCTTGAGGTCTCATCGTTTTGCTCAAAGAGTTGTTGCTTTGCTGCACTACTTATAACTCTTTCCATTGTAAGGAATAAGCGTCTGACATTGATTCTGTCAAATGCAGATTGATATCCAAGAGCAGTCTTGTCACCGAATAGGATAATACCTTGTCCTGGGAAAGATACAATTGGGTTAACTCTTTCAGCATATAACTTGTCACGCTGATCCTTATTAGGAGAGTATGCAAGTTTGATAGAATTACGTAGAACACCACGAGAGAAACCAGCAGGTGAGAACCATGGATCCTGTTGAACACCAGTCTCTAAACATAGTCCAGCTGTGTCTCCGTTTGTTGGGATGTAACGATAAACATCATTATACTTATCATAGATGTACTTGTAACCAGCATCTAAGACTGCATAAGATGTAGATCCTAATCTTGTAAAGTAAGCAAGAATACGATCTGTAATTATATCAGAGTCGGACTGACCAATGATGTCAGTTCTCTGAGGTGAGAAGAATGCTAGGCAATCTTTTCTTGTATTAACTATGTTAAGGATAGCATTTGCTTTTGCAACAGCAGCATCAACAGTAGCACCTTGAGGTCCGCTAAGAATGTAATCCACTTGGATTGATTCTGCATCAGATACTAGGTTATATGCTGTACTGAAGTTTGCTGAAGTATTTGAATAATCATCTGCTCCACCTGCAAAGTGATACTGAACGGAAGAACCGTTTAGACCTGCATATAGTTCTTTACCTGATGGTTCTGCAAGTACAGGACTTGAAGACTGAATTAGGTTGAATGAACGGTTAGCAGCTGGATTTCCCCAGTCACCAGTTGAAGAAGCAGCACCTACTGTAAATGTATCAGAAGTATGATTACCCCAATAGATGTAAGCAGAAGTTTGCTTAAGAACATTAGCGTAGTAATTGTTCTCACCAACTGTACTCTTAGCATCAGTTGCTTTAGATACTGAGATGAACTTCTCAAGAAGTGTATTAGGTGTACCTGTTAGAGCACCGTCTCCATCAAGAACGATGACGTGAAGCTCGTCACGATATCCACCTTTGTCAGATGCATAAAGTGAAGTACCAGGTCTAGCAGCGAATGAAATCCACTTTTTACCAGGTAGATACTCACGCTCTGGATACTCATCTCTTACTGAAGCAATAGTAGCAGTAGCAGAGTTGTCATCTGTAATAGTATTCGTTGCAGCGAATGCTCCAGAATCCTTATCTAGTACAACTTGTAGTTCACGAGTAACAGTATCAATAGATCCAGTTACAGTACCCTGTGTTAATACCATTGTATTATCAATGATACCAGTTATACCAGCATTAGGAATTGCAATCTCAGCAACACGATCAGTAGCATTCCATGAAAGAATGTCAACTGTTTGAGGAGATCCACTGATTTCAATAGTAGAAGCAGTTACTGAACCTTCAAATGCCCAAACAACAGCTCCATCAGTTACTTCACCTGAAGTATGTGTAGGAGCAGTAGCACCAGCTGTACCTGCATTCTTTGCAACGTATGAGTTACCACCGTTTGAAACTCTAGCGTACTGACTATAGTATGAACCTTGTGTCCATGCACCATGTACTTTAGGAGTGAAATCACCTGTTACATCTGTTTCAATCTGTAGCTTAATTACGTAACGGAATACTTTACCTGAAGTACCACCGTTTGCGATACCTGCTCCACCCACGAATTCGTATTCGTTACCTGAGCTTGGAGCTGTAATAGTTGCGATCTGGTCTGCACCAGCATCTGTTATGAAGACTCTTAGCGAGTTACCAAATCCACCTGCTGTTTGTGTACCAAACTTCCAAGTGTTTGTCTGTCCTGTCTCGTAAGTTGTCTCGTAGTCTTGTAAATTCTTAATTTTTACAGCAGTACCATTACTTACCGCATTTTTAAGATTCGTTGCATCTGCACGAATAGTTTTGAGTGTTCCACCATAGCTCAAGAATTGAGCGGCTGTGAACCAATACTCGTAGTTGCTCTCATTTGGTTTGCCGAAGGTTGAGATTAGAGTCCTCTCGTTGTTTACATCAACGATCTGCTCTATTGGACCTCTTTCAAATGGTGCAGCAATCGCACCAATATTAGCCAGTGATACTGTGCTAACGGTAGTGAAGTCGCGTTCCCTAATAACGACACCTGGCGATAGTTGTGACGCTGCCATGTGATCTTCTCCTAAAGAATACTATATCAGTTTTCTAGAAATATTTATAAATTCCAAGTGCTGAGAATCAACGATACTCCCACATATACGCACGATCTCCGTATTCATCGGTGTGCCAAACGTCTCCATCCGCATCAACGAACGTATCTTCCGCAGTTCCATCGTTAATAAATCCGAAAGGTGCCATGTCTTCTTCTATTGCTTCACGTTGATCCTCATAGATTCTTTGACGTACATCATTATCATTCATCTCTCTGAAATATGGTTGCAATGCTAACCACCCAAATATAACCAAACACATTGCCAGGTCATCGTTGCAACCCTCTTCTGCTTGGAATGATTTACCTTTCTGAATGAATGTAGTAAGCTCTGATATAATATCATAATCCGCAAGTAATAATTTATCTTCTTCTATCAATGCTTTTAAATTTGAACATCCAACTGACTTAACAGTAGTACTCATCTTAACACCCATCTGGACTTTATTTCCAGAAAATCCTTGTCCTACTACCTGACCTGCTCTACCTCTCATAGATGCCATTAGTAGATTATCATACTCTAAGTCATAGTGAATAATGTCTGCAACCTGTCCTCCGACATCATTTACTTCAACTAGAACGTATGCATGATTATAATTATTAGCTGCCTGAACAACAATGTTCGGGAACATTAATGCTTTAATAGTATTGTTTCTATACTTACCAACCAGTTTATATGGGAATGTAGTAGTGTCTATAATTACAAACGCAGAATAGTCCCCTGCCACACCTCTTGCCACATCAACTGCTATCACATACTGATGATCTTTTTGTACTTCTTCATAGATATCTAATCCCGCACTAGTCTTAACAGGATCATCATATGCTAAAACTTTTAACTTACTTGGTGAGATGAGAGTGTCAACAGATCCTAAGAACTCACACTCAAACTCAACTTTAAACTGTTGTTCTGATGTGTTTCTAATTGTCTGCTCTTTCCACTTAGCATCTCTACCAGGTATTTCAGACCAGTGTACTTCAGTATTTACATACTCGTTTTTTCCGCGTTCAGAATCATGCCAAAGTTTGTAGAACATATTCATACCATGCGGTGTGGATATGATTATAACCTTGGTTTTCTGACCAGAAGATATAGTAGGATATACAGAGGAGAAGAACTCATCTGCAATATGTGTAGGAACGAACGCGAACTCATCTAAGAATATAACGTTGAATGACATACCACGAACAGCACTACTAGATGTAGATGCTGCCATGATCTTTGAACCATTCTCTAATTCTAGACTACCTCGGTTCCAATTTACCACCCCTTGCTGTAACCACTTCGGTAAGTGTTCGTACGATTTTTGTAACCTCCCCAACATTTCCCGCGACGTGGCCGCTTTGTTCGCGAGGATCGCGACGTTAACTTCTTCATTAAATAGTACGTACCATAGAAGGTAACTCGTAACAATAGTGGACTTCCCAGATTGCCTGGGTAATTTTGCAATGTTGAATCTATGCTCATGAAATTTATTCACCATTTCCTCTTGGAAAGGATACATGTTAAAAGGAACAAGACCCTCATCAAGAGAAACAATTTGAACATACTCACGAATGAAGTATGCGGGATCCCTAGAACATTTAATATATTCAGAAACCTGCTCCCTAGTAAAATCTTGAGCGACATTAGATCGCTTCAGATTGGGATTACCTAAGTAAATATCGGTAGGAGCAGTTGCCATTAACTTAAAGGAAAGGGTCTTTCGTTTGGTGGTTCTTGACGAGCATGGGTGAGCATTTCTTCTTCTTGTCCTGGAGTAAATTGAAATACTGCACTAAATCTTGCGACACCGCCATGTTGACGATTAGGTGCTTTAGCACCGTGTGGTATAGAACCTGGGAATACTACAACTCTTCCAGGTTTGGGAACAACAGCATCAGTCACTTCTCCATCTCTAATGAATACTGTTTCTGATCCCCATGCTTCAGACCATTCAGTGACGGGATAGACCATAAAGCTTAAAGATTCTTCGGACTCCCCATCTATATGTAGGTTGGGAGAATCGCCAAAACGAAAGCAATTATATACTACTCTATGGAAAGGTGGTACTGGTATACCAGATCTTTCCTGAAATGCTTGAGCACACCATGTCTCAAAACTACCCCAGTTAGGTTGGTCTATAACCTTACCTAAAGAGTAACTACTTAAATCTTGTGATGGATCATCAAATATAAGTTGCCAACCGTCAAAGTGAATGAAGTATTCCTCCATCTGTTCCACTTCACGTTTGGTGAACAGATCATCTAGGATAATGACCTGCTCTCGCTTTACCATTTTCATTTTTCAGCAGCATATAATGCGAACGTAGAAGTAGTTATAACAGTCATCATGTTCGCAATATGCTGTTTAACATCTGAATCACATGGTTTTGCACTAGGTAAGAAGCAACCAAATATAGTTGCTCCTACTATTCCTAACTGGAATAAGATCACAATCCTTATAAGATTAATGACTTTACCCTTTGTGTCCATTAGCTTCTTTGATTGCCTCTACGATAGTTCTCTTCAATTGATTCTGTTTCTTTCTACCAATACCAACAGATGCATCTATCTTTACCTTTACCCAATAAAGACCAGTTAAGACGAGGATAAATGGAATAGCATCTCCCCATGAGATTTCATTCCATGCCTCTACGACATTTAATACAGAAAACATAATTAACCTTCAATAAGTGTACCCTTTGCTCTACGAATCTCACGTAGTTCTTCAAAGTCTTTTTGCTTAGTACCACCATCATATGGCCAAGCATAGCCTTGCTCAATCATTTGTTCGTTGAGAGACACTTGTTCATCCCCCACGTATAACCAACCGAGAAGCCTACCATACTTCCCAACGCCCCCGTGAAGCTCAGTACGAACAATGAGCTCATCATCGCCATCCAAAACATCTTCCAATTCTTTTTTGAGCCAGTTGGTTGCATCTATACCTAGTGCCTTTTCTTCTAAATCTCTTGTACGTTTTTCAGGAGTGTCTACCCCAGCCACACGAACTCTTTCTTTTTTAAACAGATCAAATCCTAGATCAATGGTGACATCAATTGTATCTCCATCCAGAACTCTGTTCACTTCCGTAACTCGGAAATTGTAGCAGCTCTTTCTGCTCGGTGGGGTCATTGCTCCCATATTCAAACTCCAGTAGTGCACTATTTAGCATATCATCAATAGGGACTCTATCCGCTTCTCTTTTGTCTTTCTCCATTTGATGAATAAGAGCCCATGAGAAGTCATTTATCTTGTCCCAATTATTGACGAACTCACTCTTCTCCTGTGCCATCACTGGAGTGCTCATCATTAATAGGGTTAGGATACCAATCATCGTAGTTAAAAATCCAATAGATAGCTATTGCTACACCAACTAATAGTATAGCACACATGATATTTATAGACCATACTACATCAATCATGTATCCCATACTTAGTTAAATCATACTTAGGCAAACTTAATCCTTCATGTTTAACTACAGGTGGTTTACCTATCATATCCTCAAGGTCACCTACTATCTTCTTCTTAGAGATATGATATGGTGTTGGTGCATTTTGTAAGCACACTTGTAAACA
>VTLG01010447.1_pt1 | contig 42898 bp, 63 predicted proteins | sample 4694571 | NCBI WGS metagenome assembly VTLG01 (sample SAMN12604809, study PRJNA352737) | marine metagenome | biome: ENVO:00000447; feature: ENVO:00000209|ENVO:00000569|ENVO:01000036; material: ENVO:00002151; isolation source: viral sequences binned using virsorter ...
TCAGTGTAATGGCTCTAGCAACTAGTGGTAGTATAAGTTTAACAGATATTCGGGATTTTTACGGACAAAGTGGGTCGATTAATTTAACAGACTTATACAAAGGTGGTTCATATGTTCCTAATCCAACCTCTTATAATAATGGAACACAGACAACTGCTGCGGCCGCTGCTAATTCAAGTATTCCGACAAGTGGTTCTATAGATTTAACTAATTTTTACAGTGGAATGAAACTTGTTGCCCCAACAGTTACATCTGTAACAGTAAACAGCAGGTCTGGAGATACGAACTACAGGACTTGGGTGGGTGAAAGAGATGGAAGCCCGTGGTATGAATCTGGGTATGCACAAAATTACGCTTCTCAATCTTCAATATCTAACTATGCACAGATTTTTTATGTAATTAATTGGGCTTATTCTGCTTCTTCTTCTGCCTCAGATATTACAATTCAGGTGAGTCAAACGGGTGAGTACTATGTTGCTTGTGTTGTAAACGGCAATAACTCAACAGGTGGAACGCTAACGATTGGTGGGTCAGGCACAGCAAGTGGAGGCGTTACCAATTCTACTATAGCCCATAATGTAAATTCAACTTTTACGCCTACATTTACGGCTAATACAGATATTAATCTGGTTACAAGTTGTACTGCTGGTCAAGGATTAAATTATACGATTAGAACAAACTGTAATGCTGATGTATTTACTATTGGAAGCGGAGCAGGAAACAATTATATGTTAACAAAGGGTTAAATATGCCTTTAACAAAGTTACAATTTCGACCAGGTATAAACAGAGAGATAACTGCTTATAGTAACGAAGGTGGTTGGCTTGATTGCGATAAAATACGTTTTAGAATGGGTTTCCCCGAGAAGATAGGTGGATGGGAGAAGTATTCACCATCCACCTATCAAGGAACTGCAAGACGGTTGCACAATTGGAGAGCATTAGATGGTTCAGATTATATGGGTATTGGAACACATCTTAAATATTATATAGAAGAAGGCACATCTTTTAGTGATATTACACCTGTTCGTTCTGCAACAACTAACTCAACAACATTTTCTGCAACAAACGGATCAACTACAGTAACAGTAACTGAATCCAATCATGGGGCTTCCGAAGGAGATTTTGTTACCTTTAGCAGTGCTGTAAGTTTAGGGGGAGTTATAACAGCGACAATACTTAATGCAGAACATCAAATCGTATCGGTTACAAACGCAAATACTTATACAATTACTGCCAGTGTTGCGGCTAATGCTTCTGATTCTGGCAATGGTGGAAGTGCTACGGATGCGTCTTATCAATTAACTGTTGGTCTTGACTCACAGGTTGGTGGTACAGGTTGGGGTGCTGGATTGTTTGGTGGCACAACAACTGGTGCTTTAACGACACAGTTAAATGAAGCTCTTGATGACAGTGAAACAGGTGTCGATGTTGATGATGAAACAGGAATAACCACAAATAACGATGTTATTTTAGTTGAAGAAGAATTAATGATTGTAACAGCAACTAGTGATGATAACACTCTCACTGTTACGAGAGGGCACAGTGGAACAACGGCTGCTACTCATTCTGACAATACAATTGTTCGGCTTGCTGTAGGAAATGCTTCTTCTTCTGATGATTTTACAGGTTGGGGTATTGCGGCTGTTACTGGAACAACAAGAGAAATTAGAGTTTGGTCACATGATAATTTTGGTGAAGATTTATTAATAAATCCCAGAGATGGTGATATTTATCATTGGGATAAAACTAATGGGCTATCAACTAGGGCTGTAAAATTAAGCACAGTTAGTGGTGCTGCCGATGCTCCTACAATTGCAAAACAAGTGATGGTAAGTGATCAAGGTCATGCGTTTGCTTTTGGTGCAAATACTTATGGAACATCAACACAAGACCCATTATTAATACGATTTTCAAATTATAATGATCCTTTAGTTTGGACAACTTCTGCAACGACAAGTGCAGGGTTTTTAAGTATTGGCTCTGGTTCAAAGTTTGTACAAGCATTGAAAACAAAACGTGAGATACTTGTCTGGACAGATACTTCATTGCATACTTTAAGATATATAGGTGCTCCTTTATATTATGGTCTTAGCCAAATATCTTCTAATATAACGGTTGCCAGCCCTAAAGCAGCCGTTGCCAGTGAAGACGTTGTTTTCTGGATGGGTGTAGATAATTTTTATGTGTATTCTGGTGGAACACAAACTCTTCCATGTACAGTAAAAGATAAGGTATTTCTTGATTTTAACAAATCCCAAATAGATAAAGTGTACGCAGCGATTAATTCTGAATTTAGCGAAGTAATCTGGTTCTATCCTTCAGAAACCAATTCACTTGCAAATGATGGTACAGGGGAAAATGATCGTTATGTCATATACAATTATGCAGAAAAAGTTTGGTATTACGGATCAATTGTTCGTACTGCTTGGATAGATCGTGGAGTAAGGAATTATCCAATATCAGCATCAGGTGGTTATCTTTATAACCATGAAATAGGGTATAATGATGACGGTTCTGCTATGTCCTCGTATATTGAATCAGCACCTATGGATATAGGTGATGGTGATAAATTTACTTTAATACAAAAGGTTATTCCTGATTTGACGTTTGATGGTTCTCTCACTGCTAGTACGCCAGCGGCTACATTTACGATTAAAGCTCGTAATGAACCTGGTGAATCTTACGGGAATACAGATAGTGGTGCAACAACAAGAACAGCAACATCACCTGTTGAAACCTATACAAATCAACTAAATTTACGTGCAAGAGGTCGTTCATTTGCTATGAGGGTTGAATCTTCTGCTTCAAGTATGAAATGGAAATTAGGTTCTCCAAGAGTTAATATCAGACCAGATGGGAGGAGATAATGTCAACTTCTGCTCTTGTACCACCACGTTTACCAGAACCTCCCGAACAAATTGATAGACAATATATGCAAGATTTGTTAAGAGCAATAGAGTTATTTATGACTCAAGAAAGACAAACAACAGTATCTGATGATGCTGAAGCATTTAGTTGGTTTATGAAATAATGGCTAATAGTTATAAAAATGCTAAAGTAGATTTGACAACAGCAGATGCAACAACTGTTTTAACTACTTCAGCAGGGTCTACTAACGTAATAAAATCAATAATTGTGTCAGAAGATAGTGGAAATGCTGATACAATTGACTTAACAATTACTGATTCTGCCAGTGCAGTGTTCAGTTTGTTTAAGGTAAAAGCTGTAGGAGCGAATACAACAGTTGAATTATTAACTGCACCACTAGTTTTACAAGACTCTGAAATATTAAAAGCTGAAGCAGCGACAGCAAATCGACTACATATAGTTGTAAGTTATTTAGAAATAAGTTAGGATACATTATGGGTTTAGGTGATATATTTAAAAAAGTTGTTTTACCAGCGGCTGGTAGTTATTTTCTTGGTCCTATGGCTGGTACAGGTTTACAATCTCTTGGTTTTACAGGGAAATTAGCATCTAGCCCTATGATTCAAAATGCTTTAGCTAGTGGTCTTGGCAGTATGGTAATGGGTGGAAAACCAAAGGATGCCCTTAAAGCTGCTTTGCTAGGCGGTATTGGTGGAACTGCCTTGCAGGAAAGATTTCCCCGAACAAATGTTCCGACTACTGCTGGTACTACTGCTGCTAGTTCTGCTCCTCAAATTGGTGTTGGTTCTTTTACTTCTGGATCAGATGTCAATATTGGTGGAGGTAATAAAGCAACAATTCCATCTGCACCAGCGGCAAAAGCAGTTGAAGCTAAGACTTTATCTGGTGATTTGCTTAAAGGGTTAGGAGTAAAAGACGAAAACATTCTTTTTAAAATATTTAATAGCCCAATAGGTGAAGGACTTGGTGCAGGGTTGATAGCTCAATTATTATCATCATTAACTAATAAAGATGTAGATGAAAGAGGTGGATTTGAACAAAGACCTTGGGGAGAAGGTGGTCCAGGTGGTCAGATTCGATTTGCAGCAATGGGTGGACCTGCTATGCCACAACAGATTAGCAAACCTGGGTTTCCCAGAAGAGATGGTGCAATTATGCCGTATGAAGGTGGAGGAAGAGTTGACGATGTTCCTGCCATGTTAACGGCAGGAGAATTTGTGTTGACAAAAGATGCTGTAAAGGGTTTAGGTGGAGGCAACCAAAATCTTGGAATACAGAGAGCCTATGACATGATGGGCGATTTAGAAGGGATGGCGTAATGGCAGTTCAAACAGTAGAAAGTATGCAAAGATTACCTCCTTATCTGGAGGGTTTGCAAAAAAGAATGCTTCAAAGTATTTATGGTACTTTTGATGGTGAAACTCAAACAACGCCTGGTTTAATAGATAAGCCTTTAGGTCTTCCTGATTTTAAAATGGCAGGAATGGACCCGTTGCAACAGATGGCAATGGCTTATTCACCACAAATGTTCGGCTCTTATGCTCCTTTTATGCAGGGAGCTTTAGGTCAAATTGGTCAGGGAATTGGACAACTTGGGGCAGCTTCTGCTGGAGTTGGTGCTGGAATTGGTCAATTAACTGATCCTACTACTGGCTATAAAAAGTATATGGACCCGTATCTTGAAGATGTTGTGACAGCAACAGAAGCAGATATTGATAGAAACGCGGCTATGGAAAGAAACAAACTATTAAGTGGCTTGCAAGGTCAAGGTCAAGGCATGGGAACTGGGGGCAGTGGTCGAAGTGCTGTACTTGAAGCAGAGCTTGCAAAAAACACAGCCGCTCAGAAAGCTCGTACATTAAGTGGATTGCGTTCTGGGGGATTTCAGAGTGCTATGGGTAATATGCTTAAAGGTTCACAATTACTTGGTGGTTTAGGTGGAACATTAGGCAATATTGGCGGTATGTATAATCAAATGGCTGGAACTACTGGTGATTTAGGAAGATTGACATCTGAACTTGGCAGGTCTGATTTAGCATCAATGATGGGTATGGGTAATATTGGCAGAACTTATCAACAAGAAATGCTTGATGCTTATAGACAAAACCAGATGCAAGGAGTTATGGAACCCTGGACTAGATTACAGTTAGGACAAGGGTTTTTAACAGGAATGCCAAGTATGAGTGTTCCTAGTACATTTAGAGCAACAACAACACCTGATGCTAATCCTTTTTTACAAGGTGTTGGAGCATATACTTCATTATACGGTGCTGGTGCTGTCCAGCCTCGTGGACCTACAAGCACAGGGTAATTAGATATGGCAGTAGAATATAAATGGAATAACCCACTAAATGATCCTTTATTTACAGGTGAAGGAAAAGGTCTTAGTCAATGGTTTTATCCAAAAGGTCATCCTAAATCAACTGTTGGATCAGATTTAGGTCGAGGTATAGGCACTTTTGCTGATATTGGTGGTGATCTATTGGCTTTTCCTTTTAGAGGGTATAAAAATATATGGGATTTTTTAAAAGCACCAAGTCCTTCAGCAAAAATGCCACCAGAACTTGAATTAGCACCACAAGCAAGACAACAAGACCCTAGTGGGTCTATGGGTATGGGTATAATTGAACCAGATATTTTTGATTTAGAATATCTACCAAAAAACGTAGGAGGGTTAAATAAAAATTTAAAAGAAATAGTTGAAGAGAGAAAAAAAAGAGGAGAACGATTAACACAAGGAGAAGATGTTGGTGGATTAGAAAGTTTAGATTTTATGCAAGGAGATGGTGAAACTACAACTACTGGTGAAACTACAACTACTGGTGAAACTACAACTACCACTAAGGATAATCAATATAAATTAGACAGAGGTGCAAAAGACCCTGCCACTGAAGAAACATCCGTTGATTCTTTTGAAACTTTATTTAACGCTAGTATGAGTTCTTACGGAGCTTCTCAAGGTCAAGAAGACACAGGCGAAAAAACACTTGAGGATTATAAACAAGAGTTTGCAAAAGCAACAGGATTAGATGTTTCAGGCAAGCCAGATAAATCAGCGGCTCTTATGGCATTAGGATTAGCATTGATGCAAAACAAAGCTGGTAAAGGATTTGATGTTGGTAAGATGTTAGGTGCTGTTGGTGAAGCTGGAGAGAAAGCCTTACCTGAATTTCAGAAAGCTAAACAAGAAGCTAAACTTGCTGCAGCTAAAGCTGGTGAATACGCTCTGGGTAAAGTTGCTGAAGATGAAGCCGAAGCAAAATTAAAAGAAGAAGAAATGCTTAATAGAACAAATTATTATGTAATTCCTAAAGGGGATAAAGGTGGTCCATTAGGTGTTGTAGATGCAATTCTGAAAGGTGAAGGAGAATTTAAACCTTTAAATAAATATGAATTATCTCATTTACACGAAGATGAAGATTTTATGAATAAATTTGATATTGTTGATGCTTCTAAATATAATGATATTCTTAAAGAGGCTATGGAAACACCAGATGCCAAAAAAAATTATAATAAATCGTTGGCAGATGCAACAATGTATGACACATCACTTACAGATTTTAAATATTATGTTCCAAGTGACCCAATGGGAGGGTATCAACCACTTCTTGTAAGACCAGGTGAAGCTATAAATCAATTAAATGCTTTAGAAAAAGGATTAGAATTTGGTAAAAATAGTTTTGCTGAAATTGCTAAATTAGTAAATGCAACAGAAACTAATATACCAACACAAATAGTTCAATCAGTACAACAATTATCAAGAAATTTAGGTATACCAATAACTTCTGACGTTCCTCCTATAACACAGCTAAGAAGATTATTGAAAAAAATGTCTGCTTTAAAAGCCGCAGAAATACTTGGAGAAACAGGTAAAACATTATCGGATAATGATAGAAAAAGAGTTGATGCAATTGTTGGAGAAATAAATTGGGAAAAAGCAGACAAAGCTGAATTAATAGCAACATTAGATGGTTTATATAAAACAGTTATTGGTCAACGTGAAAGAGATATAGCTCAATTTAGATCAAATTTAGGAACTTTTGGTAATCCAGAATTAAAAGGTTATTTTCAACAAGATCAACAATCTCAAAATCAAAACATTGATTTTGACGCAGTTGATAAAATAGTTGGTTAATATGAGCAGAATAGAAAAATATGCTAATTGGCTTACAGAAAACCAAGATAAAAAAGGAACAGAAGATTTTGAAAAAGTTGCTAATGCCTACAAAGCATTAAGATCACAAAAATCTGAACTTAAAACGTCATCTTTTAAAGATTTATTACAACAATCAGATGCAGAAAAATTTGATGAAGGCTTTGACTATGAAACAGGTGCTCCATCAGGGATACGTGCTTTAGTTTCTTTCGGTGAAACAGAAGAAGAAAAAGAAGCAATACTTCTTAAAAAACTTGGTAAAGACGCTTATACAAAAGATTCTAAAGGTCGATTAGCATTAACACCTCAAGGTCAATCAAAAGTTGGCATGAAGCCTTCTGACAAAAATATTGTTCTTGAAGAAAAAGGTACGTCATGGGGTGATGTAGCTGATTTAGCAGGTATTCTTCCTGAAACGGTTGGTTCTGTTGCTGGAGGTATATTAGGATTAGGGGCAGGACCTCTTGGACTTTTTACTGGTGCTCTTGGTGCAGGAGCAGGAGCCGCAGCAGGTCAAGCTGTTGAAGAAGGCATAGAAAGTTTATTAGGTGTTCAAAAACAAACATTACCAGAAATTGGGAAAGATTTAGCAAAAGAAGCCGCTTTAGCAGGTATAGTAGATTTTGCAACCATTGGTACATTTAGAGCTGGAAGAGCAGTGATAGGTGCTGGTGCAAAAAGAATGTCGGGTGATCCATTAGATGCAGTAAGAGGTGCTGATCTTGTTAAAAGAGGATATAAACCAAGTCTGGAAAGATTAGGTGCTCCTGCTCCGTTAGCTTATTCACAAAAATTTGCTGAAGGTGCAACAAAAGATTACCAAAGAATAATTAATAACACTAATTTGGCATTTCAAGAAAAAGAAAAACTTTTACAAACATTAGCAGATTTAGATGCAGCAGGTCAGTCCTTTGCAAGTGTTGCAGGACCTAGATACCAACAATTAGTTGCAAATTTAAATAAATCTCGTGAGTCTGCCTTAAACGCAGTACAAGATAGTATTGATGTGTTAGAAAAAGGTGTTAAAGGTGATTTTGATATTGATGAAGTAGCTTTAAAATCAATAAGAGATTCTTTTAAAAACTTTCAAGATGTTGCTAATACAAAGTATAAAGCAATGGATGATGCTTTAGAAAAATTAAATAAAGATTTTCCTGGAACTTTTCGTAGTGATGTAAGATTTATAGATACAGAAAGTCTTAAAAATCTTGGTGATCAAACTATGCAAAGAGTAGTTAATTCTCTTGATCCTAGTTTATTAGAACCTCAAGTGGGTGCAGCAATAAGAAGAATACAAGCATTAAGAATAGATGATGGAACATATAGAGCCACTTTTGATCAATTATCAAATCAAAGAAAACAAATTAATGATATTCTTTTTTATGGCACATCAGATTTATCATCTGAAGGAAGAACACAATTAACTGGTCTTTTAGACGAATTTGACCGTCTTCTTAGTGCAGATCATTTAAAAGGTTTAAAATTCGACAATCCACGAATAGCAAAACAACTTAAAGAAATTGGTAAATTAAGAGATGAAGCAGCTGTTTTTTACAAAGAAGGTAGAGTACCTTTTGATGATTTAGAAAAATTAGGAATAATAAGAAATGTTAGAGAAACTTATTATAATCAAGGTAAATTTGATACAGATAAATTTTTTGATAAAGTTATTAAGGATAATTCACCACAAAGATTAAAAACTATATTAGATTCTTTGACAACAGGCAAAATAGTTAAGGGAAAACCAGAAATAAATGCAGTTGCTAGAGAAGAATTAAGATCACAACTTGCAAGATCATATTTAGATAACGCTCTTGGAAAAACAAATTTAGATTTGTTTAACCCTACAATGTTTAATGGTAAGGCTTTTAGAAATCATATCCATAAATTAGGTACAACAGGTAAAGAATTGTTTGGTGATAGATGGAGTGATGTTCAAAAACTGGCTGATACTATTGGTCAGACAAGTCTTACAAATATTGATGATGTAGCTTTACAAAATATAGTTCGATTAAATGCTGATAAAGGCATTATTAATACTATGGAAGATTTAGCGAAAGCTACTAAAGAATTTCAAGAAGCTAATTCAATATCTGTTGTTAAAAAATTTAATGATGGAACTTTAACAGCAGAAGATGCTGCTAGAGAAATGATAAGAACTAATATAACAAGTTCAGAAGTTACCAGATTACAAAGATTTTTTGGTAATAATCCTACAGAACTTGAAACAATTAAACAAGCCGTTGTTACAGATTTATTTGGTTCTGTTGGTGATGACATATTTACATCTCCTGCAAAATCAAGGTCTTTACTTGATGCTATGAATAAATACAGACCAGGTGTTTTAGAAAAAATAATCGGTAAAGATCATTATAAAGTTGTGGAACAATTTGCAAAAGATTTAGTTTATTTAGGTGATGTTGGTAAAGAAGGTAGTATATATGCAGCCACTTTTGCAGCTCATCCAATTGCTAAATTACCTGCTAACGTAAGAATGAAAGGAATGGCAAGCCTGTTTGCAAGTGATTTTGCTTTAAAACTTTTTGCCAAAACAGGTACACCAAATCAAAGATTAGCAAGAACTATGAACATACTTGGTAGAGTAACTTCAGGGATTGCACGAACAACGTCTGGAACAAGACAATTAGGAGCACAAGCAATTGCAGAGCAAGTTGGTGAAACTACTGAAGAAATAAAAAGACAATTTACTCCAGCACCAGTTATTTCAAGTCCGAACAATTCTTCGAGTTTATCACAGGTAAATGTAGCTCAACCACAACAAGGTATAAGTCCTATATTAGTTCCTAATCAATCAACAAGAGCAACATTCGGGAGCATATAATGGACATATCGAAATTAAAAGATCAACTCATCATTGATGAGGGCGTGAAATACGAGTCCTATTTGGATCACCTTTCCCTAAAGACGTGTGGAATCGGACATTTGTGCAGGGAGGATGAACCAGAATATGATTTGCCTTTAGGAGCAAAAGTATCTGAAGAAAGAGTGACAGAACTTTTTGAACAGGACATACAAACTGTTATCCAAGACTGTAAAAAAGTTTATGATGATTGGGATAAGCTACCAGAAGAAGTAAAACAAATCATAGCAAATATGATGTTTAATCTTGGCAGACCTCGTTACTCAAAATTTCGTAAGCATATCCAAGCTGTTATGGATGGCAATTGGAAAGAAAGTGCAAATCAGATGCGTGATTCCAGGTGGCATCGCCAGGTGACAAACAGGGCAGAGCGTTTATGTGAACGTATGGAAGAGGTAGAGGTTTAAATTAGCTTGCAGAGCTAATTTGTTTGGTAGAGCCAATTCCTAAATTACTGTATCTTTTTTCATATTCTTTCTTGACAAGATTAGAAATTTGTTGACCAATTTTTCTGTCTTCATCTTTTGCTATTATTTTAATCTTTGTATAAGTATCCATGTTTACACTTACACTTTTCCACTTTTCATTTGAAGCCATATACAGTATCCTTTCTAAGATATGATTAAAAAAAGTATACACTATCCTATACAGTATGGGAAGTATAATAAGTATAACGCTAAAAAAACAGAGTTTATGGGATATAAGTTTGATTCCAAATGGGAAGCTGAGCGTTATGGACAACTTGCGTCTATGCAAATGGCAGGAGTAATAAAAGATTTACAACGTCAAATTAAATATGATATTATAGTTAACGATCAAAAAATTTGTCGTTATATTGCTGACTTTGTTTACACATTAGTAAACGAAGATGGGTCAAAAGAAGAAATTGTTGAAGATGCCAAGGGTGTTCAAACTACTGATTTCGTTATTAAAAAAAAGCTGATGAAAGCAATATACAATATAAATATAAAAATTTCTAAAAAAAAATAAAAAAAATACTTGCTATTTCCGTATAAATCCCATATCTTTAATGGGTAAGGTTTTTTAATCATTAAAAAGAAAGGAGGATTTATGACAGCATTAGCTACTATCGCAGAGAGCTTGGCAACTCATAAAGAAACTTTAGTTCGTAACTACGAACAAGCCAAAAAAGAGTTAGAGGATTTTAATAAATCTCTTGAAAGCAGATATTCTGATACTGCTAAAGAGTTGTTAAAGCAGGAAGGAAAAGACTTTGGTACTGCAACTCTAGTCGAAAATAATCATAAAATTAAAATTGAAATGCGTAAGAAAGTGGATTGGGATCAAAATAGTTTAAGAGATTATTTAGAAACTCTCCCACCTGAAGAAGCATCTCATTACGCAAAAGTCAGCATTACAGTTCCTGAATCTAAATTTACTAATGCAGTTCCTGAAGTACAGAACAAATTAAAAGAATTTAGAACAGTCAGCCTTCAAGGTGTGAAGGTAACTTTTGAGGAGATTGAATAATGGTATTTAAAATTATAGATGCTGAAACTCGACTCAAAGAAAAACGAGGACATAAAATAGTTATTGGTGGTCCGAGTGGTGTAGGTAAAACTACTCTTGTTCGTACACTACCATCAGAAAGCACTTTGTTTATGGATTTAGAGGCAGGGGATGCCGCTATTCAAGGGTGGCCCATAGATGTTATCCGTCCTAGAACATGGGAAGAATGTCGTGATTTTGCCTGTTATCTTGGAGGTGCAAATCCTGCACTTAACGAAGATCAAATATATTCTGCTAGTCATTACGAAAGAGTTTGTCAGGAATATGGCAATCCTACAGAAATGTTAACAAAGTTTGATACAATTTTTATAGACAGTATTACTGTTGCTGGTCGTCTTTGTTTCCAATGGTGTCAAGGACAACCCGATTGTAAGACTGCAAGTGGTCGTTTAGATACTCGTGCTGTGTATGGTATGCAGGGTAGAGAAATGATGTCTTGGCTTACCCATCTACAACATATTCGAGATAAGAATGTAATATTTGTAGGTATTCTTGATAGCAGAGTAGATGATTATGGTCGTACTAATTATGATCTTCAAATAGAAGGTTCTAAGACAGGACGAGAATTACCAGGTATCGTAGATGAAGTTATTACTATGGCTATTATGCCAGGTACTGAAGAAACAGGACCCTATCGTGCATTTGTTTGTCACACTCTTAATGAGTGGGGTTATCCTGCAAAAGATAGATCAGGTAAACTTGAATTAATTGAAGAGCCTAATCTAGGTAAATTGCTTAACAAAATGTCAGGCAATGAACCATTAGAAGAAAGAAAATTAGACTTTAGTTTAAAAGATGAAGGAGGTGAATAATGTCTATAGATTTTAATAATATAGAACCTAGTAGTGGTTCATCTGGGGAGTTTGAACTTATCCCAGAAAATACTATTGCAAGAGTTACTTTACAACTTGAAGGTGGGAATGTTGAAGTTCCTGAATTTGGTAGAGGTAACTTTTTCAAAGCATCACAAGGTGGTGGTAGGGCAAAGTGGATGCCTATCGTTTTTACTATCACGGGTGGTGATTATAATGGACGTAAAATTTGGCATAGAATTTTTGTCGATGGTGACAAGATGAGTGATCGTAATGTTCCTGTTGCAAAAGAGATTGGTTTGCGAACTATGCGTTCCATTATTGAAAGTGCTCGTAACATTAATCCTGATGATACAACACCAAACGCACAACAAGCTAGACAGCTTAATAGCATTGAAGATTTAAATAATATGCAGTTGTGTATTAAGATTGGTATTGAAAAAGGAACGAATGGATATGCAGATCGTAACAGATTGATTGCACCATTAACTCCAAATCAAACGGGTTATATTGGTGGGTCTACTTCTACACCACCTGTTACACCACAGGCACAACCTCAACAAAATCAAGACGGCAATGTGCCAGATTGGGCGAAGTAATGGAAGATAATAACATTGAACTTAGTCCTGACTTGTCTGCGAAAGAATATGCAAGGCGACAATCGTTGAGGAAAAAAATGAGAACCCCTCATTCTGTAAATATATCTTTTACTGATGAAGAAAATGAGGAGTTCTTGGGTAAGAAAACTGCTTTTGAGAATAGTGTGGGATTTTCTGTGTCGAAAGTACAGTTTTTAAAATCTTTGGTCAAAAACGCAAATTTTTAAAAAAATGGCTCGTTTAAAAGACCACCAGAGGGGTGGAAAGACATATCTGTGTATGGTTATACCCCTCTATTTTGACTATAAATTTTAATTTAACGAAAGGAGGTAACTCTCATGGTTGCTAAAAAAAATACAGAAAAAGAAGCAGGTGGTTTAGGTATTGAACCATTAGATCAATATGAAACTCATGTTAAAATTTTAGGTACTTCACCTTTAATTTACAATTCAATGTCTGCGAAAGCACAACAGACTTTGTTTCTTGGAGCACGAAAGAAAACTGCCGCTGAGAAGAAGGAAATTAAACATAATCCTGAAGAAGAGTTTGTTGATAGTTGTTACGAAGATGGAATTAATGGTGCTCATCTTAGTTTCCCATCTACAGGGATTAAAAGAGGTATGGCAACTGCGGCTCTTGAAACTGCTGGTGTAACTAAAGCTAGTATCAATCGTGGTATCTACGTTGTGGGTGAACATATTAACGTATGGGGTAAACCTTACATGAATATGTCGGTTGTTCGTTCTTCTGATATAAATAGAACACCCGATATTCGTACTCGTGCAAAACTACCTAATTGGTGTACTGAAGTAACAATTCGTTATATTTATCCTACTTTTAGCCAAAAGGATATTTTATCATTAGTTACCAATGCAGGTACATTATGTGGCTTGGGTGATTGGCGAATTGAAAAGGGTGGTCCTATGGGTGGATACAGAATTGCCTTAACAAAAGAAGACTTTAAATTGTGGGATAAAATTGTTAAAGAAGAAGGTGAAACTTGTCAAAAACTTTCTTTAGAAAATCCAGAAACTGAGGCAAATGATAAGACAAGTCTTAGACATTATGAGGATTGGAAAGAAAGAACTCGTGAAAGAGCTGCTATTATGCAGGAAGTTGCATAATATGGCTAAACCCAAAAGATTTGGCAAGAAAGATCGTCAAGAAATAATTAATGACTATCTTAATAAAACAGGCAGGAACAGTTATGTTCCTGCCGAGTTTGTCGAGTGGATTCAAGTTCAACCAAATCACCCTGTTTATAAATTGTTTGTATTTGAAGATGATGCAAAAATGGCTTTAAAACAACGTATTCAAATAGCAAGACAATTTGCTACAGGTTGTAAAATAACTATTAAGTATAAACCTGTTCAATCTCAATCTATTGATGCTGATAGTGCTATAAGTATTCCAGAACCAAAAGTATTAAAGTTTCCTACTTATATATCGCCTATAGATAATAGAGCACAGGGTGGTGGTTATCAAAAGTTTGACTTGGATAACCCTGATACTGTTGCTGAGTTATGTCGTCAAGCCTGTAGAGAACTAAGGGCTTGGGTTAAAAGACATGAAGGTATTTGTGTTATAAAAGACATTGAAATAGAGAACCTTAAAGAAGTAGCAGATTCTTTAGAAGAACATAGTGTGGAGAGTGAGGCTGTATAGCCTCACTTTTTTAGGCAGTTCTCTTGGGGTATGGCAGATTAATGTTTGTCGAGGTGCGTTGCGTTATGTTCAGGCTGTTGTGTCGTGTTGAGGAGGGGACAGGTCAGTTAGGATTTGTTGCGTTGGGTTTAGTTAAGGCAGTCGTGGTTTGCTCCGTTCCGTTAGCTTTGGTTAAGTTGGGTTTTGGCAGTTTTAGTTATTGAGAGTTGCGTTCAGGTCAGTTTTGGCAGTCGGGGTGGGGTCCGTTCCGTTTGGTTCAGTTGCGTTTAGGCGGTTGAGTTTTGTTAGTCTGTGGTTGGGAGGGGTGCGTTGTGTTGCGTTCCGTTTAGGCTGTTTTATTAAATGTTGAGGTGAGGAGAGTTGCGTTGAGTCAATTTGCGTTTCGTTATGGCAGTTGTGTTGGGGTGAGGTCGGTGCGTTGAGTTGCTGTTGGGTGCGATAAGTTACGTTGTGTTGGGTTAAGGCAGTTAACATTTGTTTTGTTCAGGTGGGGTTGGCTGGGGTGTGATGGGGTTTGTTACGTTCCGTTGTGGCAGTTGTGGTGTTATCTGGTTCGTTCATTTTGGTTGCGTTAAGGCGGTTAAGGTACGGCAGGTTCGGATAAGGTCAGTTCCGTTAGGTTACGTCACGTTAAGTTACGGCAGTTGGGGTGAGGTGCGATATGTCATGTTGGTGTGCGATAAGTTCAGGCAGTTGAGTTGTTGTATGTAGGGGAGAGGTGCTGTTAGTTATGTTTAGGCTGTTGGGTTGATCTATGTTGAGGTTGGCTGAGTTAGGTTCAGTTGAGTTGCGTTGTGGCTGTTGAGTAATTTAATTAAGAGAAAGGAGTTTTATGCTTTTAAGACCATATCAAGAAATTGCAGTTGATTCTGCATCGGAAGCATTAGATAAGCATGGCAATACTGTTGTTGTTGCACCAACGGGTGCAGGAAAAACAATAATGTTATCAGCTTTGATCGGTCAACGCTGCGATACCCGAAGAAATGTTCTGGTTTTGCAGCACAGAGATGAGCTGGTTAATCAGAATATAGATAAGTTTCATCGTGTTAATCCAAGTATTTCTACTAGCGTAGTTAATGCCGAACAAAAGGATTGGGAAGGTGATACTGTGTTTTCAATGGTGCAGACATTATCAAGACCGAGTAATTTAGGAAATATGAAAAAAATAGATATGGTGGTTGTCGATGAAAGTCATCACGTTGTTGCAGATACTTATTTACGGATTATTAATCATGCTAAAGAAACTAATGAAAATGTTGAGATCGTTGGGTTCACTGCTACGCCTAATCGTGGCGATAAGAAGGGTTTGCGTGGAGTCTTCACCAATTGCTCCCATCAAATCGAAATATCAACACTCATTCGTGAAGGTTTTCTTGTCACCCCAAAAACCTACGTCATTGACGTGGGTGTACGTTCTGAACTTCAAAATGTTCGGAAAACAGTGGTTGATTTTGATATGGACCAAGTAGCTCGTATTATGAATAAACGAGCAATCAACCAGAGAGTTGTAAGTGAATGGTTGGATAAAGCACATGATAGAAAGACTGTGGTGTTCTGTTCAACAGTCGCACACGCAGAAGATTTATGTCAGGAATTTGTAGACGAGGGTATTAATGCAAAAATAGTTACAGGGAACACAGACAAAACTGAAAGACGGGAGATTTTGGAGGATTTGTCAAGTGGGGATACACAGGTAGTGGTCAACGTATCTGTATTAACAGAGGGGTTTGACTCACCTCCTGTATCCTGTATTGTTCTAACCCGTCCTTGTTCTTACAAATCAACAATGGTTCAGATGATTGGTCGAGGTTTGCGAATTATAGACCAGAATGAATATCCAGATGTTGTTAAAACAGATTGTGTTGTTCTGGATTTCGGAACGTCTGTTTTAACGCATGGTTCACTCGAAGAAGAAGTGAACTTAGAAGGTTCGCAATCAGAGTTGCAGGGTCAAGCACCTGAAAAGGTTTGTCCTGAATGTAAATCTGTTGTTCCTTTAAGTGTTCGTGAATGTCCTATGTGTGGTTTTGAGTTTGGCAAAGATGATGATTCTCAATTAGAAGAATTTTCTATGACAGAAGTTGATCTTCTTGATAGATCACCTTTTCGCTGGATGGATATATTCGGTACAGGAAAATGTGTGACAGCAACAGGATTTAATGGTTTTGCAATGGTTATAGATGTAGGTGATTTATCCTGTGGTCTTGTAAAGCGTTCTGGTGGCAGGATACGAATGATAAGTATAGGAACACGAAAACAAGCGATTGCTTCTGCTGACGACTTTCTAAGAGAGATTGAGGATAGTGATAGTGCCAAGAAAGGTCGTAGATGGCTCAATGAAAGAATAAGTGACAAACAAAGAGAAATGTTAAGCCGTAATGATGTTCACATATCAGGCTTTGACTTCTCTTGGACAAAGTACAAAGCGGCTTGTTATTTGAATTATTTATGGAATAAGGGTAGAGTAGACGATATGGTTAATAATGTGAGGGAAAAGCATGAAAAAAGATAATGTAAATCACCCACCACATTATACTAAAGATGAAATTGAATGTATTGATGCAATTCGTTCAGCAACGGGCGAAGGCTATGAGTATTATCTTCAAGGTAATATAATAAAATACATTTGGAGATACAGACATAAAAACGGAGTAGAGGATTTAAAGAAAGCAAAATGGTACTTACAGAAATTAATAGAAGAGTATGGACAGACATGACACCAGCAATTGAAGTAAGGATGTTGGTGCAAACAGAAGAGGGAGATAAAAATGTTAATTTTTATACTATCGTTCAGTTTCCCAGCACATTAAATCCCGATGATTTTGACGATTACTTTTGTTCGAGTGTGTCTGATTCCGTTGATGAAATATTGTACAGAATGAAAGAAAGTATTAATGCAGGTTTAGCCGTAGCATTTTATAGAGGAGATGAATTATTTACATTTTCATTTTTTAAAGGAAAGGAGGAAGATCGGTGGAAGTATCAAACAATGTTCAATCAAAACGATCCGACAATTCATTAAGGTCAATAGGGTGGTTATTTGGAAAATTTGGTTGGAACACAAGATTGTCCGAATTAGACGAAGAGAAAATTTTAGTTTTAATTATGCTTTGCAAAGAAGAAATAGGGGATTTAGGATATGAGTTTAACGAAACTTATTTGGCAGACATCTGGTTCAAATACAAAAACCAATGATGTTTGTGAAAAAATATTAGATGTAATTGACAATAGTATTCAAGAACAGAATAGCAAAAAAGAAAAAAGAAGCTACTTAGGTGCTTCATCTTTAGGTGATCCTTGTTCGAGAAAAATACAGTATCGTTACATGGGTGAAGAAACTGATATTAAAAATCATTTCAGCCCAAAGGTATTGCGTATTTTTGAATTTGGTCATGTAATTGAAGACATGGCTCATGGTTGGATATATAACGCAGGATTTGATTTACGAAGTTCCGATAAGAATGGAAAACAATATGGTTTTTCCATAGCTGATGATAAGATAAAAGGTCATATAGATGGTGTTGTATGTGATGGCCCAATTGATATGGAGTATCCTGCATTATGGGAATGTAAATCAGCGAATGATAAGAGTTTTAATGAATTTGTTCGGAAAGGGGTTAGCGAGGTCAACCCTGTTTATGCGGCTCAAATTGCTCTGTATCAAGCATATATGGACTTGAATAATCCTGCGTTGTTTACAGTTGTTAATAAAAATACGTGTGAAATATATTTTGAATTAGTTCCGTTTAATAAAATGTTGGCACAGCAAGTTAGCGACAAGGCAGTAGACATTTTGAAGGCTGTGGAACATAATGAAATACTGCCAAGAATAGCAGTTAATTCGGATTATTTTGCGTGTAAAAGATGTGAATTTAGGAAAAAATGTTGGGAGTTAGGGAATGAGAGTATTACCATTTGACAGTAATAAAAAAGATATGTCAGCAAAGGAACTCGTTGAATTAATTAGTAAGAAAGTTCCAAGACAGGTACAAATTGATGTTTTGAAAAGAATATTTCCTCAAGGTAAAACTCGTGGTGATGAGTTTTCTATCGGGTCATTGCATGGTGAAGAAGGGAAATCTTTGAAAATCGACATTAACCCAAGAAGTCCGTACTTTATGAAAGGTCAGGATTTTAATGGGGGTGTCGGTATCGGAGGTATTGTCAAGATACTGATGGAAGGTCAGGGATTAAGATTGCCTGAAATCAAAGATATGTTTTCAGAATACATAGATGAAACCCGAAGTTTTGTTCGGGATGATGTACCAGAAAATCCAGTAAAACCACAAATTAATCATAAAACTCCGTATGATTCCGAGTATAAATACTTAAATGCAGACGGGAATGCCATATGTCTGGTAAGAAAATACCTTGTTCGTGATGGAGCAGGGAATCCTGTACTGGACTCACATGGTAAAGCTAAGAAAGAATTTCGTCAGTTTACTGGCGACCATCCATATCCTCGTATGCCAGATGTTCGACCATTGTATAATATCCCGAACATTTTAGCTTCAGATAAAGTAATATGGGTTGAGGGTGAGAAATGTGCAGATGCTCTTAATAACATAGGATATACAACGACTTGTACAATGGGTGGTGCTGGTATGCTTACCAAGAAATCAGCGACACAGTATGATTTTTCTCCTCTTCAGGGGAAAGAAGTTATCTTATGGCAGGACAATGATAATGCTGGTAGAAGAGTAGCCGAGCTTGTTCAGGAGCTTTCTCTTAATGCTGGTGCAAGGTCAGTTACAATGCTGACACCACCAAGAGGTAAACCAGAAGGGTGGGATGCCGCAGATGCCATATCCGAAAACTTTGATATAACCAGTTTTTTGAATGCTTCCAGTAAAAATACCAAGCAAAACATAAATCTACTGGACGAAAGTCTACTGGTATCAAGGTTTACAGGCACAGCACCTGAACAAAAGTTCCTAGTTGATGCTACGTTCCCATTGAATGTGCCAATCATATTAAGTGCTTCGGGAGATGCAGGGAAAGGGATGCTGACATTGGATTTGGGTATGAAGGTGGCTTCTGGATTAATAGGACAAAATGCTTTTGGAGGTAAGGTTCAAGAGTTTGGTAATGTCGTTATCTTTACAGCAGAAGATGATGAAGGTGAGATGCACAGAAGAATTGAACGTCTTGATCCTGATGGAAAGCGTTTTTACTATCAGCATGAACTTCGGGTTGTGTCGTTGCCAAACTTTGGTGGTGTGTTTCCGATTATGCAGAATATTCACGGAGAATATACAACATCACAGGAATTTGAACGCATATACGAACAAATATTACAGATTAGTAACTTAAAACTGATTATTTTTGATCCATTGGCTTCGTTTGTTCATGCAGATGTCAACGCAGACCCTGCGGCAGGAGCCGCATTGACGGGGTTATTATCACAAATCGGGTCGGAAACTGGTGCTTCGGTGATGATGTGTCATCACATGACAAAGGTAAAAGATGATGTTGTTATTTCAACGCCAGAACAAGCCAGAAATCTTATTCGGGGTACATCAGCGTTAGTTGACGGGGTTCGTTCTGCTTTTGCGTTATGGCAATTAGACGAAAAAACAGCGAAACGCCAGTGTAAGGAGCTGAATATAGAGTATCAGAGAAACAGATGTTTTGATGGTGCAGTCGTAAAATCAAACGGTCCAGCAAATCGTACAATCCGAAGATTTGTTCGGGATATGTATACTGGACTGCTGGTTGATCGGACTGATGAGATTGAACAGTTGAATATGGGAACGAATAGAGATACTAGGAAAACTTCTCTATATGAATGGATAGCTCGGTGTGAGCGTGAAGGTCAGGCATTGTGTCAACAGGGAACTGCTGATGGTATCTTAAACAGAATGACAGACGCTGATTCTCCTCAAGCTCTGCACAATCTTTCCCAGCGAGTTATTGATGGAATTGTTCGGGAATTAATCCTCGAAAGCAGAATTAACAAGTACAGTTTTACCACATCTGGTGGTCGAAAGTGGCTCGGAACTACCAGTGGCGTGATGAGTCGGGGTGAATATGAAGCAACAACAGCGAGGGATAATGTATGACAGATGCTTATTGGAGATATTACGAAAAACATATTGTCTGTGATTGGTGTGGCAGAGAAACTAGGGGTCGGGTTTATAAAGGGCGAACAGATGTTAGCTGTGGAGCTTGCGACAGACAATTAAAAGAGCTTAGCAAAAAAGAATATACAATAATGAAAAGATTAAGAGAAAAGGGAAGGTTGCATTCGTGACAGTTGAATATTTAACGGGAGATTGCAGGGAGGTTCTTAAAACTCTTCCTGAAAAACATTTTAATACAGTTGTGACTTCTCCTCCATATTGGGGATTGAGAGATTATCAAACTGGCACATGGGTTGGTGGCGATCCTAATTGTCCACACATGAGAACTACAAAGATCGGGAAAACTGTTAAGACAGCGACAGGACATCAAGCTATGCACGATCAGGGTAATGTTGTCGGTGATGCTATATACAAGAGTGAATGTCCTAAATGTGGAGCTGTAAGAAAAGATTTACAGGTCGGTCTTGAAGAATCCCCAGCAGAATATGTCCGAACTCTTGTTCGGGTTTTTAGAGAGATTCGCAGGGTGCTTCGAGATGATGGTACAGTCTGGTTGAATCTGGGCGATAGCTATTCAAGTGGTGGTCGGACTTCAACAACAAACCAGACTGTTCGGGGTGATGCAGATTATGGTGTTACAAGACCACCTGTTGTTAAAGGTTTAAAACAAAAGGATTTGGTCGGTATTCCTTGGCGTGTAGCTTTCGGACTTCAGGAAGATGGTTGGTACTTACGTCAAGATATTATATGGCATAAACCAAATCCTATGCCTGAAAGTGTTCAGGATAGATGTACTAAATCACACGAATATATCTTTTTGTTAAGCAAGAAAAAAAATTATTATTACGATAATGAAGCGATTAAAGAAGAAGTTAAGCAAGATTGGGGTACAAGAGATAGGGCAAATGGTAAGTATCACAATGAGGGTACAGGTTTGATTCCTCATAGTGGATTAGAGAAATCTTACGAAACAAAAAACAAAAGATCGGTATGGTCGGTATCACCAAAACCATTTAAAGAAGCTCATTTTGCTGTTTATCCTACTGAATTGATTGAACCCTGCATTTTAGCAGGGTGTCCAGAAGATGGTCATGTTCTTGATCCTTTCGGGGGTTCGGGAACAACGGGGTTAGTTGCTGACAGGCTTGGTCGTAATGCAACATTAATTGAACTCAATGAAGATTATCTTGATATTGGCACAAATAGAATTTTAAATGATGCACCATTATTTACAACAATGATAGGAGGAAAATAATGAATTGTTGGCATTGTAAACACGAACTTATCTGGGGTGGCGACCACGATATTGAAGGTGATGAAGAATATTTGATGGTTACTAACTTATCATGCCCAGAATGTAACAGTTTTGTAGAAGTTTATTTACCTAAAGAAACAGAAGAAGAAAAAAAATAAAAAAAACTATTGACTAGGTAGTATTGTTCCTATATTATTAATGGGTAAGTTTAAATTTTTCGCCATAAATTTGAACAACGAGGGAGGTAAAAAAAACCTTTCGGGGTATGTGAGTGTATCCTTAAACTGTAAATGTCTTGTATTGTGATTGCCCTCGTGTGGGTTGATTAAACCCTAGTATTCACAGTTACATACGTTGATTAAAAAATGGTTTTACCCGAAGTCATATTCCATTAAATTTACAGGTCACTCACACTAATGTTAACATAGAGAAAGTGAGGTAAAATATGAGTAAACAAGTATCAAAAGTCACAAATAAGAAAATTTCTATTCAAGAAGTTGGCGACATAATCCATGTCGGTAGTATGTTGGAGTTTATTAAAGAAAATGAACTTAACAATGATGAAATTAATACGCTTGAAAATTTAGCCAATGGTCAACAATGTCTAATATCAAGTGGTCAAGGTTTCGCAACCATCACACGTTTAAAATAGAAAGGGGGATTACATGAGTAAATTAAATAAATCAAAGAGTGTTCTATTATCAAGAGAGGACAGACTTACTCTGTTGCAAGGGTATAACAATTTAAAAAATGCTATGGATACTTTAGATGAGTGTCAAGATTTATGGCTTTCAGATATGAGGAATATCCGTGAATTGATGTGTAACTTGCACGAAAAATTAAAATTTAAACCGACTAAAGAAGCATATTATAGTAATTGGGTTCTTGAAGAAAATGTAGAGAAAGGGGGAAATAAATGAGTAACATTAATCAAAATGAATTAAATAGTGCAATCTGTGATATGTACGATATTCAAAAACGAATAAAAATTCATAAATTAGCAGATTTACCAAAAGATGATGAAGGTTCTGAAACAACGATTGGTAATTGTGTAAATGATGTTTTGGAATTTCTAGTAAACTTGAAAAAAGTAGTTTGTTCTATTTGTAAAAAGGAAATCGATCCTAAAAAAGAATATCAATTAGGGCATAATGCTGAACCTGTATCTTCGGAAAGATGTTGTACGAAATGTAATTACGAACACGTTATTCCTGTTAGGATTGCTGATATAGTTTCAAGGAACAAATCAAGTAAAAACAAACTTAATAAATTTGTTGATGATTTGTATTCGGGAGGTGCAAAATGAGAAAATATAAAATAACTATGGCAGTTCATGGCGAACTTATAGGAGTTTTAGAAGGTGAAGTTGAAGCAGAAAATGAAGAAGATGCAACTAAAATAGCTTATTCTTTGTATCCTTATTTATTAAGAGATGTTGAAGAAGTAGAGGAGGTTGAAAATGAGTAGAGAATTAGTAAAACGTATTGACATGGCTATCCATGTGCAAGAGTTATGTGCAAAGCACGACATTAAGGTTCGGTATCAATCTTTAAAAGATGACGTTCCTAAATATTATGCAAACCAAAAAAATAGAACGATTTGCATTAGACCAACAAAGAACACAGGGTATTATGTATCAGCACTCCACGAACTCGGACATATACTCGGTAGTAATCAAACTGTTGACAACGATATTCTGGAAAGAGAGATTGGTGCATGGAAGTATGCTATGGTCAATGCGATTGTCTGGACAGATACGGCTACCAGAGTAATGAAAAAGGCTTTGATGTCCTATGGTGTTACGCAAGGTCAATGGCAAGGTGTTTGGAATGATTGTTTAAATTATTACAATCAAGTTAATAAAGATGTTCGGGGTAACGATCAAGAAGAGGTGGCATAATGGCTTATACTTGCATAGAGTGTAAAGAAGAAGTTAAAGCCGATTGGGTAGGCACAAGTGAGATTACACATATTCCAAAGGCTTTTACGTCACCAAACCACGTTGTATGTGTGGATTGTTATACTGAAGATTGTATGTCGCACTCCGATTTCGATCACGAGAGATATACGAATGAGTATGAAATTCAAAGAGATTATTAAGGAAAGGGGGTTTAATGATGGAAGAATATAAAATAATTCCTTGTGAGAATGGTGTTGGAGAATGGGAGATTAGCCCTACTCACGAAACTTTTGATACAAGGGAAGAAGCCGAACAAAGATTATCGGGATTATTATCGGGATTAAATATCGGGGAACAGATAGTAGTGCCATTTAAACCCGAACACCACTTAAAAAATACAGGGGTATTGTGCATTATTGAACAAATCCATGATAAGAATGTCTATGTTCGGAGGTTCAGCAAAAGGAATAATCGTTGGAATAAAGAACTTCACCAAGTGGATCGGGCTTTTTTAGAGCAACACAAAAATAAAGTAAATGGTGTAAACAATGGTACTTGAAACGGCAACGGCTTTGGTCTGTATGGCTAATGCTATCTACTTTGAAGCAAGATCGGAGTCAATTATCGGGCAAATAGCAGTCGGGCAAGTGATTATGAATCGGGTTTCGGATCATAGGTTTCCAAATACTGTCTGCGAAGTGGTTACTGACGGACTTAGATATTCATGGGATACCCGAAAAATTGTTCGGGATAAATGTGCCTTCAGCTTCTATTGTGATGGTAAACCCGAACATATTACAGATGAAGGAGCATACGTCTGGGCTGAAGAAATTTCTCTGGAGATTTTAAATAACACATTACATATTGATTTTACTGATGGCTCAACTCACTACCATGCTCACTATGTCCAGCCGTATTGGAAAGATCGTTTTACTCAAACTGTTCGTATTAACGACCATATCTTTTATCGTTGGGAAATGCCTTAATACTTCAAATTAGGGAGTATAATCATACAGGGGGGTATTGTTTCACCCCCCTCAAACCCCTTAAAACAAGCCATTTTTTAATAAAATCATAAAAATATATTTTTTTTTAATAAATATACTTGACATATATATTCTGGGTATATATATTATATGTATATTTTTAATTTAACAAAGAAAGAGAGGTTTATTATGTACGTTAAAAATATGACAAAAAAGGATAGACGCAATATGCGTAAAATGAAAGAAGAGTTTGTTTACGGATTTGCTGATGTTCCAATGCCTAAAAAGGATTTGCGAGCCTACGAGAAGATTAGACGTAGGGAAGTAGAGAAACTTATTAGGGAGTTCAATTAAGAACATGACTAAGTTATATATGGCTTATGGTTCTAATTTGAACACGGCTAACATGGCAAGTAGATGTCCTAATGCTATTAAATTAGGCTCTATGTATATACCAAAATATAGATTGGTATTTCGCCATGTGGCTGACATTGTGCCAAGCTACGATAAGGAGGATTTGCTCCCCGTAGGTCTTTGGGAGATTACCGAAGATTGTGAAAAGGCTCTCGACTTTTATGAGGGTTATCCCAATCTTTATGGCAAGATTAAGATCAATGGTATTATGACTTATAAGATGAATAATAATAAGAACATAATGCCACCATCTTCTTCTTACTTCCACACGATACTAGAGGGGTATAAAGATTTTGGTTTAACTCCAAATCACCTCTATGATGCTCTAGGTTGGTCGCATTACAAGAGTGATAAACACGAATGGTCTTTGCCAAAACCAAAAAGAACTTTTAAAGGCTATCGTTTATTGCACGAAGATAACACTAACTAATATAGGTGGGGTATATCCCCACCTTATTCTTTTGAGAAAGTGAGGTAAAATATGATTATTAATATTTTAGATATTAAATTTTATAAATGTGATGAAGATGGTAACGAAGTTACCAATAAAGATGGAACTGTTAAAGAGTTTCGTATCAAAGAGGGCTATAAATATAAACCATTAGAATATCTTTGTGAGGACATGGGAGAAGATATAATTGAAGAGTCTGAAGAAGATTTAGGGTGGAGATATAAAAAGGCTTATCATATATTAATGGAACATTTTGATAGTTTGCCAGATGATGTCAAAGAAGATGTCAACGAAAAATTAAACGAATTATCTTTATAGAAAAGGAGGTTAGATATGAGTAAGAAATTAACACTCAAAGAAATTCAAAGTCGAATAGATGACATTGAAGGGAATTATTATAAAGGTTATAGTCAAACTGAATATTGGTGGAGAGTTACGGGAGATGTACACCCGACAGACCGAAGGCTTTGGACTTTCTATCACGGACTAAAAAACAAAAGAGAAAGTGAGGAAGAATTAAATATGGTGGGAGATTATAAAAATGGAAATTAGTAATATGAACGCATTTAGCAAGTATCCTAATACAAAGGAAACTGACAAGATGCCACAAGTGATGCACGTTGTTAATTTTACCATTAATGGTAAACCATTTAATATGGAATTAATGGCAGAATGTCCTGTCAATGCTATGAAAAAAATGGAAGCTATTTTGAAATATTCCGATAAACCAGCCGAAGAAATGTTCGGTTCTGGTTCTGCTGATGAGAAAGGAGGTGCTGAATAATGACAAGATGTTCTATTTTAATTAAAGATAGTTTTGTAGTAGATCGTTATCCACATTTTTGTATTGATTTAAAGGGCAATACAATTATTGGCTATTATGAAGATGATGAAAAATTTTCTATTAAACTTAAAGATAAAGTTAGTTTTCAATATGTTGTAGATAGTATGCAACCCGATGAAAATGAAACTAATTCTATTGATAAAGATGTTTTATCCGAATGGAATAATGAAGTTTATTGGTATAAGAATTTATATAATTCTGAAGAAGTAGAAGAAGAAAAAAAAGAATTGGGGATTTTAAGAACAGAAAGGAGGTAATAATGGTTAAAAAAATTATCCATTTCTTTGGCTTTAGAGGAGATGAATACAATCGTGCTAAAAGGATATGGGGTGAACCAGACTTTGTACACCCTGTTCACGATAAAAGGGCTTATATCGAGATAGATAAAGACAATGATATTCTTGTTTTTGCTAACAAAGAAAAGCCAGAAATTTTGAGTCGGTATAGAAGAGAATATGCCGATATGAAAACTCCAAAATAACTACTTTTACTTACCAAGTTACCAACTTACTTGGTAAGTAAAATCGGTGGTAACTTCTTATTTGTTGTGTACTCTACGTTACAGAAGGTTACTTACATAGGTTACGAGTTAAGTCGGTAACTACGTTTCGGGTTGTAAGTCATTGATTTCATTGCTACTTACCAACTTACCACGACTTCCCCCCTTATAGGGGGGTATAAGGGGGTGGTAAGTAACCCACCTCCTCTTACCCTATAATCCCGAAAATTTGTTCGGGTTGATGATTACGAAGATGGAACATTCACACCCTTGATATTTCTATAGCACTTTTGTATATTACCCGTAGCGACAAAATAAGGAGAATTGTTCGGTATGGTACAAGTAGGTCAAACTTTGACAAAAGAGCAAAGTAAAGCAGGTTGGAAAAGACTCACGGAAAAACAACAGAAATTTCTTGATAACTTCATGTATAAAGATATGACGCAAACTGCGTCAGCACGAGATGCTGGGTATAGCAACCCTTCAGTAGATGCCGTAAGGCTTTTGCGTAACCCTGTGATACAGGAAAGATACCAAGAGATGCGTATGGAAGCAAACGCACGCTTCGGGGTCACTGTGGAGAAATCTGTTCGGGATTTAAAAAAGATGCGAGATGATGCTTGGCAGAGTGGAAAGATCGGGGAAGCTATTCGGGCTGAAGAGCTTCGATTGAAGGCAACTGGACTACTGGTCAGCAAACAGCACATTATGCACGAGGACATGAACGGACTCAATCGGGATCAAATCGTTGAGAAACTTGAGGAATTTAAAAGATTGGCTGAAAATAGAATGAAAAACGTAACACCTGATGCAGATGTTCGGGTCGAGATAGTCGAAAATAGCGAAAATTCTGGTAATTTAAAAGAAAACACCATGTCGGGGGTCAAGAGCCGAGCAAAATCCTGACAGATCGGGGTTAGTGTGATAAATTGTTCGGGTTTCCCATAAAAAACAGGCTGGAATCGGGGTTTTCGGACTTCGGGTCGGGGTTAAAGCCGAAGAATTGTTCGGGTTTTCGGGCTTCAGGGTTAGGCTTCGGGCTGGATCAGGTCAGGAATCCGAACAATTGTTCGAGCTGGACAGCAGGTTGCTTTTCATATGACAGCTCCACAGCCGTGGCATTCCCGAACAATTGTTCGAGCTATAAAAAAACAGTTGAACTCACTAGGTTAAAATATAAAAAAAGATGTTGACACCTATATTAATATGGGATATTATGGGAATATAAATTAAAACTTAACTTGAAAGGTTAAAAAAATGACAGTAGAACTCAAAAAAGATGAAACAATTTATTGTTTTACAAGACACGTTTCAAAAAGTGGAATGACAAGACATATTTCATTCTATGTGATGAGAGATAACAAACCGAGTTGGATTAATTATAAAATAGAAAAAACTTTAGGTTATAAACCTAATAAATATCTAGATTCAATTGTGGTGCGTGGTTGTGGAATGGATATGGGGTTTAAAGTTGTTGATGATTTAAGTCACAAATTATTTGGAGAAGGTTATAAATTAAAACATCATTGGCTATAATACGATAAAATGTTCGGAAAGCCTCCAGATTGAGAAAAATCTGGGGGTTTTTTTTTGCTTCCCTGCTTCCCAGCTACGCTGTCCTGAACAATTGTTCGGAAATGCAGGACGTAGTGCAGGAGTCAGCAGTAGAGCTTTCGGGTTTCGGACTTCAGGTCTTGACACATCTTGTGGTTCGGGGTATGACTATAACTATATGTGGACATGAGAAACATAGTATTTTCCTCCCAACTCCCACACCCCGATCCGTGTTTACCTCGGAACTTTCTTCGGATCGGGGATTTTTTTCCAAAACCCTGGCTGTTCCTGGTACATTCCGAACAATTGTTCTCCTGTTACCAGGTTAACAGCCTGGTTGATGGTTGAAGCCTCGCTTCCGAACAATTGTTCTCCTGGAACAGCCAGGCCCTGGCCGGGCCGGCCCGGCTTCCGTGCTTAACCCGAACAATTGTTCGCTCTAAACAGCTACCTGCTGGTTAAACAGCTACCAGCAGGTAATTTTCTCTTGAAAAAACCCGAACAATTCTCCCTTGTTTCCTGTCCTGCTGGTTCAGTTCCTGCTGGATCATTTGCAAAAAAAAAGATAAAAAAAGATAAAAAAAGATATTGACACTATATATATTATGGGATAGTATGGGATTATAAATTAAATATTAAACTAGAAAGGTAGAAAAATGTTAGATTTATTAAAAGAAAGGGTTACTCATCACATGAACCTTGACAGCACGAAGGAAGAAAAAGAAACTTTTTTAAATGTTGTCAATAATGGTGCAGATGGGGGGTTTCCAAATTTTATATATCACGCTGACACTTGCAAGTTTGCAAGAAATTATATTGATGAGATATATAAACACTTAAAAGAGGTTGGTTCTTCTTTGGGTGAATGTCCTTTAGAAATGGTTACAAATTTTAACTGTTTAAGGGATTCAAAGCCGACAGTTTTTGAGGTTGCTGACGTAATACATGGAAGACCAGACGAGGCGACAATCAATGACGGGATGGAAACAAATATATTGAACGCTCTGGCTTGGTTCACACTTGAAGAAGTCGCCAGATACGCAACCGAATAAGCCGAAAAGTTGTTCGGGAAATGCCTCCAGCTCTCATGAGCTGGGGGTTTTTTTGTGCCGTTGCATCTGGTTGAAGCTATTGAACCCGAACAATTGTTCGGGCTTCGGATCGGGTCGGGCTTCGGGTCGGGATCATGTCGGGGTTCGGGTTCGGGATTCGGGTTATTAGTTATAGTATATGATATAGTTATATCTATAGCATAGGTATAAGTAAAATATAAAAAAACAGGAACGAAACAGGAACAAAACAATAGTTTTTAAAACGTAAAATCCCGAACAAATGTGTGACATATATGCAACAAAATAAGCCGCATCTAATAAAAATGCGGCAAAATATACTCAAAATACACTTTTTTATATTCTGGGTATTGACATTAAAAAAATCCCAAATTAAAAAGAATTTACGAAAACAAAAATAACTTGAAAGGTTCAAAAAATGACACAGACACTACAAAACACCACATCAATGACACCACCACCATTAACACTACCGCAAGGGTTTGAGATGGAATTGGGTAGTTTTGCAAGAAACCGCATTGGTGTTGATAAAATAAGAAGGGCATTACGCCATAACAATATTCATTATTGCAAAGTTGTAACCGATGGTTCATCTAATGTTGACGTAGAGGTGATATGCCCACCATTATTATTAGATGAAGAATGTTGTGAAACATACATCAAACCAGTGCAAAACATTGTTGAAAGTGAAGGGGCAAGAATAAGAGATAATTGCGGTGGGCATATTCACGTTGGATTAAAACCAGTGATTGATATGAATGCACAAGAATTTAATAGAATACAAATTGAACATTGGTCTAATAATACAACACCTTCATTAAGTGATATGAACGCTAGTTATATTGCACCATCAATTACATTGGGTAATGAAATACCCTTCACATTAATTAAAGATGTCATTTTGACATATGCAAAAAATCAAACTTATATTTCATCTATGTTACCTGAAAGTAGAAGGTTTCATAGATGGGCATATCCTATTCATGACTATGCAGAACCAACAAACATTGGTACAAACTTTTCTAATTGCCGAACAATTGCCAATTTAATTAGTAATGGATTAACAAAACAAAAAGCAATTAACTTATTGCCTTATTCATCTTTTGGTACAATGGAATTTAGGCAAGGGGCATCAACATTGAATTCAGTAAAACTTGCAAAATGGGCAGAATTTATTTTGCATCTATTCCGTCAATCTAGTGCTTTCAGAATTAATTGGAATACTGGCGGTGAAAATGTTGTGCAATATGTTGATACAACAACACCGCAAAGCATTGGCAGAAATGGTAGTTTTATAAATGTAATGTATGATATGTTACGCAATCAAAACAATGGCAATGGTGCTACTATTGAGGAGTTAATGAACAGGTTCGGAAGAGGAGCACAAAACATCCGATCAAGAGTGTCAGAGTTTAGGAGAAAATTAGGGCATGGAGCAATTGTTACCCATACCCAACAAGCTAATAATCATGTATATGGCGATGGGCAGATATATTGTCGTTATCAAGTATTACATAGTTATCGCAAACCATTAATGGCGGTGAGCAATTTATCACTTGTTGGCAATCCTGATTACAACATATTTTTGGGCATGGATATTGATCTCAAAAATTGGATTGATAGCAGAATAAATCAATTGAATTAAATCCAAAACAAAACAATTTGAAATGGGGCATTTTTGCCCCATTTTTTTTATGTCTTTTAAATCTAATTTATTGTGTTCATGTAGGTCAATACCAAAACATTTGTTTTACCCTGCTAACGGGCTTTAAAACCCGAACAATTGTAGGGTTTTTTAGGTACCCTATCAAATAATGATATAAATCGGATCGGGTAACGGGTATATACCCGTCATACCCTTTTAAGAGAAATTTTTTGAGAGAAAACTTTACTAAGTTTTCCTCTGACGGTCAGAATCTCCTTGACATCTCAGGAACTATGTTTCATAATTAATGTTCATATATACAAAAAAGGAGGTAGACATGAAAAAATTTTTTAAAAAAAATTATGAACTAAATTGTGGGGAGGTTATTCGCTTTGAGGCAGACAGTCCGTCAAATGTGTTAGATAAGCTGGAGGCTATGCCACGTTATGACAACACGACAGGAGAAGCATTTATACGATCTCAGGCTAAATCGTTTAGTGTTTTCTGTGGAAAGCCAATTCGCTTTGATTCGGCAGAGTCATTTGTCGAAGATTTGATGATTGCAGGTTTATTGAGGGAAGTTAGCGAAGACAATGCAGAAAAATTATAAAAATAACAAAAAACTTGCGTACAGCGAGTGGGATTCTTCTGATTTACGTGATGTGCGTACAGAAATAGGCAAAACACAGGCAAAAATGGCTGATGTTTTGGGTATAAGTGCTAGAATGTACAGATACTATGAGAATGGAAGAACGCCAATATCGAAGCCTATGGAGTACGCAATGAAGTATTTAAGTCAAATTTCGCAAGAAACACGTAAAGAAATGGAAAATTTATCGAAATTTGAGTATGAGAGGATGGTTAAGTTACGTGATGCCATAGAGGGTGCATTAGATGAGCCTATACAAGGCAATCAGGGGGATCATATAAAGCGAATTTTGAATCAGGCATTAAAAGAGTTTGATATGGTATTGTCAAAAGCAAAAAGATAGTGTACTTTTGAAAAAAAGTATGTTTAAGGTGTCCTATGTCAAATCAAAACTCATTTTTTGGTGGAATGCCACAGCAAAAGGGTGCAGCTCCTCAAGCAAGCCCATCTGGTCAACAATCGTTAAGTAACGAAACAGACCCTCTTAAAAGGGCAAGATTTAATGGTTATCTGGAGGGTTTATCGAAAAATACTGTACCTCCTCAACCACCAATGCCAATGATGCCCCCACAGGGAATGGGTCAGCCTCCGATGCTTTCAGGTCAGGGCATGGGAATGCCTCTTATGCCTCCACAAGGTATGATGCCCCCACAACAGATGCCACAACAACCCCCAATGATGCCACAACAACCTCCACAGCCGTATAATCATGGTGGTATGGTTGATGTTTTTGATCCTTTATACATGGATAGAGGTGGTTTTGTATTTACCACAGGTGAAGATGGTAAAATAAGGACAAAGCCTGTTTTCTCTGAAGAAAGAGGACGCATGGTATCGCAAATTATGCCGAATGAAGAGGGTGCTTTCAGTGACAGGCATGAAGGAGCTGGAGCGGGTGGTTTAGCGAATGTTATACAAAAAGCTGTTACTGAAAAAATAATGAAGCCTGATGAATCTGAGCGAAACATACCATTTACACAAACTGTTGTTGAGCCAGAAACCTCTGATATTATTGGCCCAGAATCAAAGCCGACAGCCCAAGATTTTCTTCATGATGTAACGAATGTTGATGAGATGAGAGCTATACCAGAAGTAGCAGAAAATGTTGCAGTACCACTTTCAAAGCCAGATTTAGCAGAGCTTCAAGGTTCTTGGGGTGGTCTTGATGAGAATCAATTATCAGGAAGTTATACAAACTATCCAGGTGGAGAAGGATACCAAGAGTTGTTACGAGGAAATGTTAATCCTATGTATCCCAATACTCCCCCTCCTGGTTTATTGGATCAAAAGTTATATTATGGAGCTCCCCCTGAAAAAAAAGGTATTTCCCCTGAAGAAATGAATCAGATAGGAAGAATGGTTTTAGAGGGTGAAAAGCTGTCAGGACCAGAGTCTGATATATTTGATATGCCAGATTACGATGTAGGCATTGATGAAGTTTTTGATCCAGCACAGACAGGTGTTGCTGGCAGTGATGCTCCTGTTGTACAGAGATTTCCTCCTGAACAGAAAGTAACCATTGATGATCTTGCTAAATTAATACTGTTAAATGCACAGCCAATGACATTTTCAGGAGAAGAAGATAAAAAAGAATCTAGGTTGATGAATTTTTTAAAGTATGGACTTCGTGGTATTCGTAACAAAAATGAAGGTGGCATTGTTCAGGGTTTTAAGCCTGGTGGTAGTGTGTTTAGAAGTCCTGAATTTAGAACGAATTTGAAAAGCAAGGAAAATAATGTAAGTCCAAATGTAAAGATTGAGGAATTGGCGTCTTTACCAAAGACTTATCAAGGATCAGATGTTCCAATTGGTTCGTTAAATTTAGATTTTGACAAAGAAAGAATGAGTGGCATTGATTTTGATATTCAATTAGCAAAAGCTGCTGGTATGCAACCAACTGATCCTAAAGTGTTGGCAAGTTATGTTTCTGATCCAGTATCAGCAAGGAATTATGGCGGTGGCGAAGGTCAATTGTCAGGAAATTATATAGCAACAAATTATCCTATAGATCATAGTTCTGTTGTTACTCCGCCTTACAATTTTGGTCGAACATATACGGAAGACCCATTAGCAAATCTTATAAATGTTAGTCCTACGTATCCTAACACTCCCCCTCCTGGTACAATAGTGAATAACAATCCATTTCTTGGAGGAGGTTCAGCTCTAGGCTCTGATCCTATTCAACTTTCTGATGTTTCTCAATATTATAAATCAGCAGATGCTCCTCCCCCACCAAAAGAATATTTTGATGAAGGTTTTATGAAGTCACAAAAGAGTATGTTTGCACCTGCTGTAAATAAATTAGGTGAATGGATGGGATATAAAAATCCTTATGATTTATACAAAGCAACACAAGCTACGTTAGACCCTAACAGCATGGTATCACAGATAGCAAAACATAGAAAACTTGATCAGGACAGGGCAGAGGCAAAGTTAGCCGAAGAGCAGAGGTTACGTGATATGATTGCTGGTATGTTGCCACCAGTGGCAGCGACTCCGCCACCTGCTGATCCGATTATTACACCGCCAGTAGAAGATACAACACCGCCTGATTATACAAGTGCGGTTGTTCCTTCTGACAGGATTCCAGGCTTTGATATTAATCAAATATCACCGTATCCTACTTTTGGTGTTCCTGGTACTCCGACAGCCCCAGCTATTATTCCTTCTGGGATTACTCCAGAGTTATTGAGGAATTTATTTAAGATGCAGGGTGTTCCAGCGACAGCTATGAATCAGGGTGGTTCGGTTAACACACTTGACAATGCAGTAGATAATTTCTTGGGGTCTTTACGTAGTGTGGCATGAACGACTTCAACATACCCACAGAATATCTTACTGACGATGAGATGACGAAGTTGGGTGAGATTGTCACCCGACTTGAAGATTTAAACAACCGAGATACCTTTCAGACAAAATTCATAGACTTTGTAAAGCACGTATGGCCCGCCTTTATTGAGGGTAAACATCATAAGATTTATGCTGAGAAGTTACAGAATGTCGCTGATGGCAAATCCAATCGTTTGATTGTTAATATGCCTCCTCGACACACCAAATCAGAGTTTGCGAGTTATTTGTTTCCCTCTTGGCTGATGGGAAGGAAACCGACTAGTAAGATTATACAGGCGACACACACATCCGAGTTGGCAGTTGGTTTTGGTCGTAAGGTTAAGAATTTGATTGATTCTGAAGAGTTTGCTGATATTTTCCCTGGTGTTTCGTTAGCGTCTGATGCAAAAGCATCTGGGAGATGGTCTACGAATAAAGGTGGAGAGTATTACGCTGTTGGTGTTGGTGGTGCGTTAGCTGGTCGTGGTGCTGACTTGCTCATCATTGATGATCCTGTTTCAGAACAGGATGCTATGAGTCCAACGACTTTGGATAACATTTATGAATGGTACACTTCAGGTCCTAGACAGCGTTTACAGCCTGGTGGTTCGATTATCATTGTGATGACAAGATGGAGTGTAAGAGATTTAACGGCAAAAGTTTTAAAGAAACAGGCAGAAGGTGGGGCTGATCAATGGGAAGTTGTTGAATTTCCAGCGATTTTTCCTGATACAGACAATGTTTTATGGCCCGAATACTGGAGAAGGGAAGAGTTAGAGGCTGTTAAATCATCTATTCCTGTTGGAAAATGGAATGCACAGTATTTGCAGAATCCGACAGCCGAAGAGGGAGCGATCATAAAAAGGGAGTGGTGGAATGTTTGGGAAAAAGAAGAACCGCCTTATGTTAACTACATTATACAATCGTATGATACGGCTTACAGCAAATCTGAGAGGGCTGACTATTCTGCCATTACGACTTGGGGTATATTTCAACCAGAAGAAGGAGAAGCTGAAGCGATTATACTGCTTGATGCTCAAAGAGGTCGTTGGGATTTTCCAGAACTTAAAGAAGTAGCGTATAATTTGTATAATGAATTTGATCCTGACATGATTTTGATAGAGCAAAAAGCGACAGGTACGCCTTTGACGCATGAGTTAAGGAGGATGGGTATTCCCGTGACACCTTTTACGCCAAGTAGGGGTGCAGATAAATTTACACGAATGAACTCTTGTGCTCCTGTCTTTGAAAGTGGTATGGTTTGGCGACCAGATAATAGTTTTGCAGATGAGGTTGTAGAAGAATGTGCTGCTTTTCCCAATGGGGAAAATGACGATTTAGCAGATAGCATGACACAAGCGATCTTGCGTTTTCGTCAAGGAGGGTTTATTGTAACCCCATCTGATTATGAAGATGAAGATTATTATAGAGAAAGAAGGGAGTATTACTGATGGTATTTAAAATAGATTTAACTCCACCATTTAAAGCAGAATTAGATTCTGTTAGTGGTGGTTTTATTAATAAATATCCTTTTAGAAGAAAGAGAAGACCAAAACTTAAACAAAGCCCAACAAGAAAAATAAGTATTTGGGACCTTATTCAATTTAGAAAAGGTGGCGAAGTTAAAAAAACTAAAAGGTTTTAGGAGTTACTGATGAGTGAAATTTTGAAAGCAAGTTTACAAGCTAATCCTAGTTTTTTTAATATGTTAAAATTAAAAAAATTATTAGAGAGAGAAAGATTAAATAACAGTAGCTTTATAAAAGCAAGTCGTGCAGCTCATCCAACAAAATTTGACAACGGTGGTCTTGTTTCCAAAAATCAAAAAAAGAAGTGTAAATATTTTTAGGAGTTATTGATGGGTGATTCAGGCAAGAAACATTATAAAAGCGATCTTTTAAATAGTCTTGTTGGTACAGGGAAAATAGGAAAGATAAAACATCAAGCTACTGTTTATGGGCTTAGTTCTCTTTCACCTTTTAAAAGAAGAGTTTTTGATGCTTTTCAAAAAGAATTTCCTGTTAAAAAAAATAAAGGTGGCTTAGTAACCAATAACTTTAAAGGAACATTTTAATGGCAGAAATACCTTTAGGCCCAGGTGGTCCAGAAGAAGAGCTTCTAGGAGAAGCAGAACAGCTTGATATTGTTGAGATGCCAGAAGAGCCAGGTGTGGCAGAATTGGAAGATGGCAGTGCGATTGTTGGAGAATTGGAAGAAGAACAGCCAATGCCAGCCGATCAGATGCCTTTTGATGCTAATCTTGCTGATTTCATTGATGAAGCTGAATTAGGAAAGGTATCCAATGATTTAGCTCAATCTGTTCAGGATGATATTTCTTCCCGTGATGAATGGGAACAGATTTATAAGTCTGGGTTAGAGCTTTTAGGAATTAAGTACGAAGATAGGACAGAACCTTTTGAAGGTTCTACAGGCGTTATCCATCCTTTGCTTTCAGAGTCTGTAACACAGTTTCAGGCACAGGCGTATCGTGAACTGTTGCCATCAGGTGGACCTGTCAGGGTTCATATTATGGGTGATGAGAACCCTGAAGTTGTTGCACAGGCTGAACGTGTTAAGAATTACATGAATTATGAGATTACCTGCACAATGGAAGAATTTGATCCTGAACTGGATCAGATGTTGTTTTACCTGCCGATTGTAGGTTCGACATTTAAAAAGATTTATTTTGACCCTCTTTTACAAAGAGCTGTTAGTAGGTTTGTCCATGCAGAAGATATAATAGTTCCCTATTCTGCAACAGATTTACTGACAGCCACCCGTGTTACCCATGTTGTAACAATGAGCAAGAATGACATTATTAAACTGCAATTGACAGGATTTTACAAAAATATAGATTTGCCAGAAACAAATCAGGGTGCATCTGATTATACTGACATAAAAGAAGAGCTTGACAAGGCAGATGGCGTTGCACCTTCATCAAGTGATGAAGATTTGGTTATCCATGAAATTCATACAAATCTTGATTTGGATGGTTTTGAGGACAGAGATGAACAGGGTGAAGAAACTGGATTAAAATATCCTTATATTGTTTCAATCCTTGAGAAAACAGGTGAAATTCTTTCAATTAGAAGAAATTACGACCAACAAGACCCTCTAATGCGTAAGAAGCAGTATTTTGTTCATTATAAGTTTTTACCAGGACTAGGATTTTATGGTTTTGGTTTAACACATATGATGGGTGGGTTAGCTAAAGCCTCTACAAGTTTACTTAGACAATTAATAGATGCAGGAACTTTAAGTAATTTACCTGCTGGTTTTAAAGCTAGAGGTGCTAGGATAAGAGATGAGGACTCTCCTTTAGCACCTGGCGAATTTAGGGATATTGATGTTGCTGGTATGGATATTAGGCAATCATTAATGACCCTTCCGTTTAAAGAGCCTTCAGGTACATTGTATCAGTTATTAGGTACTTTGGTTGACTCTGGTAGACGTTTTGCTTCAATGGCTGATATGAAAATAGGTGAAATGAGTGGTGAAACACCTGTTGGTACGACAATGGCTATTATAGAACGTGGTACGAAGGTAATGAGTGCGATTCATAAAAGGCTTCATTATTCTCAAAAGCAGGAATTTAAGTTATTAGCTCAAGTCTTTGCTCAAAATCCAAAACCTTACCCATATCAGGTTCCTGGTGCTCCACCAGAAATAAAACAGACAGATTTTGATGATCGAATAGATGTTATTCCTGTTAGTGACCCAAACATTTTTTCAATGTCACAAAGGATTGCATTATCGCAGACACAGTTGCAGTTGGTACAGAGTAATCCAGAACTTCATGGTGGACAACAGGGTTTGTATCAGGCATATCGTAAGATGTATGAAGCATTGGGTGTAACAAATATTGATCAGATATTACCACAACCGCAACAGCCAATGCCTATGAATCCTGCAAAAGAAAATCAAGAAGCATTAAGGGGTGGTCGATTGCAAGCATTTCCACAGCAAAATCATTCGGCACATATTGAGGCACATTTAGCTATGTTTTCAACAAGTGCTGCACAGATCAATGCAGGTATCGCCATGACATTGCAAGGTCATATACAAGAGCATATAGGTATGATGGCAGAAGCTATGGCACAGCAGGAGATTATGGCTGAAATACCACCAGAACAGCAAATGATGATGCAACAAAATCCACAGATGCAACAACAGATACAAGAGCAAGTACAAAGTCGAGCTGCTGAAATTATTGGAGAATTAACAGAGAAGTACGCTCAAACTATTGCACCAGAAAGCGGTGATGATCCATTAGTAGAAATACGTAAACAGGAATTATCATTGAAAGGTGCTGATATAGATCGTAAAGCAGAAGAATTTGAGAAAAAACAACAATTTGATCGTGAGAAAGAAAGAAATCAACGTCTTGTCGATCAACAAAGAATTGACATTTCAGAGGAGTCATTAGATGATAAAACTCGTATTGCGGAAGAGCGTATCGAGGCTCAAAGAGATATTGCACAACTTAACGCTAAAACTAGGAGGTCTAAAAATGGTTAGTTCAGTAATGGCAAAAGTCTACCAAGTTGAGAAAGCCAAAAAGGTAGAGAGAAGAAAAATTAAAGAAGGCATAGTTTCCGAACCTGTAGCAGAACCTGTTGTCGAAAAGGTTGAAGAACCTGCTGTAGAAAAGGTTGCTGATCCTGTAATAGAAAAGGTTGTTGAGAGTGGTGAAGTAAAAGCCAAGCCAGCACCAAAGAAACCAGCTTCTAAAAAGAAAAAGCAGACAAAGAAGAAGGAGAAATAGTTATGGGTAATTATGGTAAAAAAGTTAATTATGATAATATAAAAGTTTTTGGTATTGGCCCTGCTGGTCAAGAAAAAATAAAAAAAATGATTTCAAATAAAAAAAATGATGCAGGTAAAAGAGCTACAATGTCAAGATTGCGTAAACACGGAATTACATTTGAATATTTTAAAGGCGGTGGAGAAGTTAAAGGTGGCACATCTTCACAAATGTCTGGACGGCATTATAAAGGCATTTTTTAAGAATTAGATAATGTTATGGACCCTGTCACAGCAATTGCCGCAGCCAGCACAGCTTTTAGTGTTATTAAAAAAGGTTTCCAGGCGGGCCGCGATGTTGAATCTATGTATGGTGACATTGGTCGCTGGATGGGGGCTGTGTCAGATGTTGGTCATGCAGAGAAGATGGCGAAAAATCCTCCTATTTTTAAAAAATTATTTGCAGGTTCTTCCGTTGAGCAGGAAGCAATGGATGCTTTCGCTGCCAAGAAGAAAGCTGCGGCTATGGAAGACGAATTACGAACTTGGATTAATATGGTGCATGGCCCCAATGCGTGGAATGAATTGCTGAAAATGCAAGCTAAAATTAGGAAACAACGTCAAGAACAAGTTTATGCACAACAGGAACTTCGCAAGAAAATTATTGAAATTGTCAGTGTATGTGTCGGTGCTACTATTGTTGGCATTGGTCTTATTTGGATAATTTATTTAGTGTATCAGAAAAGGACAAGTAATTTATGATAGATAAAGAAGATTTAGAAAGAGCAAGAAATGAAAAAGGTCAATACGTTGGAGATGATCCTTTTACAGAAGCAAATGAAGCATGGGTCAAAAAACATAAAACTATTTTTGATCTTGTAAAAGAATTTGTTGGAACAAAGCAAAGAAGACCATTTTTTAAATGGTTAACGGATAAATAATGACGAAACAGTTACAAAAAGACAGTAAATACCTAAAGCATGATCTTGATGGTGATGGTGTAGTAACGGATGCTGAAATAGCCCGTGAAGAACGTATGATTCGTCTTGAGAATAATGATAAGATGCAGGATCAACAGCGTATGCTTTGCTGGGTATCCTCTATATCTTCTATACTTCTTATTGTTTTAGTGATGTCACCTGTGATCCCAGATGCACGGGTTGAAATGGTGACGGCTTTACTTTCTACCTATATCGTGGCAAACTTAGGTATCGTTTCTGTTTTTATGGGGGCAACTGCTTTTACGAGGTCGAAAGAAAATGGAAAATGATATGGGTATTAATAATTTTTTTATCAGGAACGGTTCAGGAGAGTGTCTATTTCAATGATCTTGATACGTGCCTTAGATATGCGTACAAAATCGGCAACCAGAATTGGTCGCAGTCCGTGGCTGGCGACAAAATCTGGGTTAAAGCCTATTGCATTCCTCAACAAGTTGATAAAGACAAAAATAATTAATGGATTTAGAAGAAAAAGTAATATTATTACGAATAAGAATTGAAAAATTTAGAAAAGAGTTTGCAAAAGAGTTAGGGGAAGAAACGGATAAAGACAAAGCAATCTTTATTTTTGACAAAGATGATCCACATCTATTAAGGAAAACAGAAAATGTATGAATATAAAGTAAAAGAGGTTGTTAAGGTAGTCGATGGCGATACAATTGATGTAGTTATTGATCTTGGTTTTGATCTTTCTAAGAAGGAAAGGGTTCGATTAGCAGGAATTGATACACCAGAAAGTCGTACTCGTGATTTAGATGAAAAAAAATTAGGTCTTGAGGCTAAAGAGTATCTTTCAACAAATCTTTATAATGCAAACCATTTAATAATTTCTACGGAAAAAGATGGAAAATACGGGCGTATGCTTGGAACGATTCACATGAATGACGATATTGTGTCACTAAACCAGCAAATGATAGATAAGGGTTATGCTTGGGAATATGATGGTGGCACAAAAGAGAAAGATTTAAATGATCTAAGAGTTAAAAGAGGGTTGATAGAAGAAGTATGAATAATATTGAAATCAATCAAACAGTTAGTAAACCAGAAGAATTACTTGAAGACGGAGAGATAATTATTGAAGATGGTGCGTTTGATGGGTTTGAAGGAAAGACGATTAATATTACTGACAGTTCTGGTGGAGGTAGTGATTTAGAAGCTGGGATACAATTTATATATCACATGAGGGAGCATTTACTAGATATTGGTGTAGCAACCGTTTATGCGTTTTCTTGTTATGCTTTTTATTTGTGGATAACAAAAAAGATTAGAGGCTAAAGTTATGAGAAGTATTTGGGTGTTTTTAACAAAAAATTTAGATCTTGTTTTAAAAAGTAGTGCTATACCTCTCAAATACTTCTCGCCAGTTAAAGAAGTTAAATATTTAGCAGGGAGAAAATAATGCTAGGAAGTTTAATATCACCAATTGCCAGTTTAGCTGGAACATGGTTAGAGGGTAGAGTTAATAAAGCAAAGGCTGAAACAGAAGTAAAAGTAGCTAGAGCTAGAGCAGAAGCTAAAGTTTATGAAACCGAAGCGACATCAAGTATGCTTAATGAGCAAAGTCTTACAAATCAAATGGCTGGATCATGGAAAGACGAATTTTGGACCATAATTTTTGGGGCTATACTTTTGGGCTGCTTTATTCCGTTTACCCAAGAATATGTTAAAGAAGGTTTTATATTTTTAAATGAACATTGTCCTCCCTGGTTCCAGAATTGTTTATATATTTCAATAGGTGCTTCATTTGGATACAGGTTCGGCAAACAGGGGTTGCAGATAATGAATCAAAAGAAAAATGGTAAATAAATGGACGGAATCAGTTTAGCCGAACATTTATTAAAGAACATACGAGAGCGGAAACAAAATTTTATGATTACGCTTTCGGATGGTGCGATAGAATCCATAGCGGACTATCGGTTCATTGTAGGTCAGATACGTGGCATGACTTACGCTGAAGATGAAATTAAAGCCGCGATGAAAGGCTTAGAGCTAGAAGATGACTAAAAAACTATTCGTGCCTGAAAGATTTGCTGACGCACGTAAAAAAGGAGCAACAATGGAAATTCCAGATGCAGTTAAAAAGGGATTTCCAAAAATAGAAGACAACCCCAATTCAAAAGACCCTTCCAAATTAGAGGCTTCTGCCTTGGAAAGACTTCCTCAACCAGTAGGGTATAGAATACTTGTTATACCTTATTATATGAAACAACAGACAAAAGGTGGTGTTTTTATACCTGATGCGACACGAGAACGTGAAAGTTTCGCAACTGTCGCTGCTTATGTCGTAAAACTTGGTTCAGACGCTTATACTGACACTGGGAAATTCCCAACAGGTGCTTGGTGTTCTGAGAAAAGTTGGGTTCTTATGGGAAGATATGCTGGAAATCGCTTTAAAGTCGAGAATTTAGAGGTAAGATTGATAAATGATGACAATATTATCG